>SAMEA3387500__coassemble_703_pt1 | contig 65162 bp, 60 predicted proteins | sample SAMEA3387500__metabat2_high_PE_001 | metagenome-assembled genome bin SAMEA3387500 (sample SAMEA3387500) | Felis catus | biome: Faeces | place: United Kingdom | collected 2012
GGTTCTGAAAGGAGTCCCTATGGCTTTAAAAATCGTGTACAAAATCTGCTGTGGCATTGATGTCCACAAGACTTTTGTAGTTGCCTGTATCGCTTCTACTAACGACAAAGGCATTACCTCTTATGAGAGCCATCGGTTTTCGACCTACACGAGCGGTCTGAAAACTTTGTTACAATGGCTACTCGACCGGAATTGCAAGGATGTCTGTATGGAATCCACTGGTAAATACTGGATTCCTGTTTATAACATCTTGGAATCGGATTGTTCGATTGTCCTTGCTCATCCCAAATATGTTAAGGCTATCCGTGGAAAGAAAACTGACAAGAAAGATGCCAAATGGATTGCTGACCTGTTTAAGCATGACCTTGTTGCCGGAAGCTTTATGCCACCTGCTGACATTCGCCAGCTTCGTGACCTTATGCGTTACCGTTTCAAACTGACCTGCTTCAAATCAAGCGAAAAGAATCGTTTGCAGAACTGTCTCACGGTTTCCAATATCCAGTTGGGAAACGTTGTTTCGGACACCTTCGGCAAATCTGCTCAGGCAATACTGGATAAGATTTTAGAAAACCCTGAAGATACTTCCTTTGACCTTGAACCCCTTGTTTTCAAAACTTTGAAAAAGAAACTTCCCGAACTGCGTGATGCCATTGATGGCTATATCACACCGGAACAAGCGGGAAAACTCAAGATAATCAAGGCTCATTATGAAAGCCTTGAATCCCGGAAAGCAGAGCTTGAAGAACTCATTCTTGCGCTCGCTGCTCCCTATCAGCAAGAACTTGCCATTCTTCAAACTGCTCCTGGTATCAGCAGTGACTTCACTGCCATCGGAATTATTTCCGAAATCGGTACCAATATGGAAGCTTTTCCTTCAGCGAAACACTTATGCTCATGGGCTGGACTTACTCCGACCAACAATGAAAGCGCAGGGAAGAAAAAATCTGTCCGGGTTTCCAAAGCCGGATGCTATATCAAACCGCTTTTAGTACAGTGCGCAAACGCTGTGGTTAAAAGCTCAAAGCATCCTGAAATGCGTAACCGTTATCTCCGTCTCAAAAAGCGTCGCGGTCACAAGAAAGCAATCATTGCCATAGCAAGAATGCTTCTTACCGCATTATACCACATGTTGAAGAACGGGGAAAACTATAATGCAGAGCTTTACAGGAAATCAGACCTGCCGCCGGTTGACCGTGAAATTACAGTAGAACAGGCAATCCTTATCGCAAGAAATCAGGGTTATAAAATCAAGTCAGCAACCGCATAACCTTAACTTCTCAATATTCAATTTTTAAAGCAGCCACCGAAAGATGGCTTATTTGTCGTGTGCTTAAGGTAATGGATACCCTCTACTTCTCATTTTCAATCTTTCTCTCTCCTTACCTTTTCCTATATTCCAGCTGTCTTAGTGCATTTTCCCAGGAGCCACAGACCTTCTGTAATCTTCTTCTTGTCTCGGAATCTATGTCCTTTCTCTCCGGCAGCCTTCCCTCTTTCTCTTTCCATTCGCATAACATCTTGATATCCTTTTGATATTGAATATCTTTCGACAAGACCTGATAATAACATTCCTTTAATACCCTTCTGTGTTTTTTTTCATCTGTCGTTCTCTGTTCCTCCGTCTTCATAGAGAAAGATCTTTTCTTTTCTATGGGTTCCAATCCAATCTGGAACAATACATTTCTATAACTTCCGCATTTATCCATCAGGTTCTGTAGCAGAATTTTCGGAACTTCCTCTTTTAGCGGAGGTCTTCCAATTTCCCATGCCAGCATCAAAAGCGCCTGTAATTGCTCTTTTTCCACCGTATTCAGATCCTGTACTGTGTAAACGCCTCTCTTGCGAAAAAAATTTCTGTCAATCCCAGCTTCTCTGACAAAATCCGACCAGCTGATTCCTCTTTTTTTCAATCCCTCAAGGATCTGAGGCATCTCTTTTGGATGAGGCATCCGACACAGCTCTGCTGCCTTTTCCTGGATCATCTGAAGATATCGGGAATACTCTTCTTTCTCCTTTTCAGACTGTTTCAGAGATTTACCGCCTTTGCCTGCTGCCTTGCTCAGTCCAGCTGCTTTTAAGGCATAGGGCCATCGCTGAAATCTGGCTTTTATATACACTCTCCATACCCAAAACATTTCTTTCTGGGCAGGTGAATGTCCCAATTGATCTGCCCGCTTTTTCAAAACAGAGAGGAGCAAGGTATCCGACAAGGATTGATAAAATGCTTTTCCTGTTTCTGTCTGCATAGAATAATTGATATACACTTCAGAATTCAGATCCTCTGCGCCTTCCTCCAAATCAGAAGTTTTCTCTGAGCAGGCCAGCAGTTTTTTTAATAAGTCCTTTTTCTGTTCCTTACTTAAAAGCATTTCCTTTCCCTCTTCCATTAATTTCCATTTCATTCCATAAAAAAAGCCATGGCGATACCGCCACAGCCGTTTTTCTGTGTCACTCATAAAGCCTTCTTTTGTAGGTCTTCTGACTCATGCTTCTAAGGAATCTTTCTTTGCACCCATATCCAGCCTTCTCAGTTTTCCCCAATGACCGATTTTCATCTTATGAATACGGGCTCAGCATATACAGCGGCGGTACCGTAGAGGATTCTCACCTCTTTCCCTTGTTCATCTGTTCAGCTTTTACCACTGAACAGCCACAAAAGATATAAAAAAATAAAAAGCCTGTCCTTTTAAGAACAGACTTCCCTTCATCTCTTTTCCTATAAATAAAGTGCGATTCCTAAAAGAACATTTTCATTACCTAAATACGACTCCTGCTGACTTCTGCTTTGCAGTCACAACACAATGTGCCGGATTTTCACCGAACTTGTAATTAAGAGTACTGTTGTAAACATTCCTCATCGCACTTATTTTTTACTATTTCCTTAATATATTATGACATTTTTGTTCTATTGTCAAGAATTATTCTCTTTTTTCACTCTTTGTTTTTTCATTTCTGCATTTATGTTTATTGTTTATCTTCTCATTCAATTCGTCGATTCTATTTGTCCAAACAAGAAACATATGTTTTTCACAATATACGACTATATACAATAATCGTTTTCGTTCTCCCTGTGTCTTTCTTTAACCCCTTCCCCGATATCTGAACATCTCCATGTAGTTCTTTTACTTTTTTCTTCTTTATTGTTTCTGTTGTCTTTGTCTGTACAATACCAAATAAATGGTAATCTACATTTCTACAAATAATTAATTTTTCAAATTTAACTCAATTTCCACTCAATGCCTTATCCCTCCATCTTTTGTATGCTTATCCCACAGCAAAGCAGTACCAGACCGGTACAAACTGCTGATAAAACAAATACGAATGGAGGGATTTTTCATGCGAGAGATCAAAAACACAAAGATCATTGCCGTAGATCATGGATACGGCAATATCAAGACCGCCAACACAGTCACACCTACTGGTATCACTGCCTATGAATCAGAACCGATCTTTACCGGAAATATTCTGGAATATAACGGTATCTATTACCGGATCGGGGAAGGACACAAGGAATTTATGCCGGACAAAGCCATGGACAGGGACTATTATCTACTCACACTGATGGCTATTGCACGGGAGCTGAATGTTCATTCCATCCAGGAAGCAGATGTCCATCTGGCTGCCGGGCTTCCATTAACATGGATCCGGAAGCAGCGAGAAGAATTCCGTTCTTATCTTCTCCAGGATCCGGAGATCCGTTACCGCTTCAATCATAAGGATTACCACATCCGCCTGGTCGGATGCAGCCTGTATCCACAGGGATACCCTGCCATCGTGAACCGTCTGGGTGAACTGAAAGGTATCAATCTTCTTGCGGATATCGGAAATGGGACCATGAACATCCTGTATATCACCAACAAAAAAGCACAGGAAAGCCGTTGCTGGACAGAGAAATTCGGGGTGAACCAGTGCATGCTCACTGCCAAGAATGCCATTCTCGACCAGTTCGGGGTAAAGATTGAAGAAGCTACCGTAGAGCAGATCCTGCGGTTTGGAACAGCCGACATCGCGGCCCCATACCTGGACTGCATTACCGCAGTCGCCAGACAGTATGTGGCTGATATCTTTGCCACACTCCGAAAATATGAATACAACCCGGATCTGATGCGGCTGTATGTGGTGGGCGGCGGCGGATGCCTGCTCCGTAATTTCGGGCAGTATGACAGGTCCCGTGTCACGATCCTTGATGATATCTGTGCCACTGCCAAGGGATACGAATATCTGGCTTATATGAGCCTGAAAAGGAGGGGATGATCCATGGCAGCAAACATCCGGAACACAAACCTGCGCTTTAACCTGGAAAAGGATCTTCAGCGAAAAGCCTGGGAATATCTGCAGACCATGGACAAGCAGGAATTCCGATCCTACAGTCAGGTGATCGCCCTTGCCCTGGTCGAGTATTTTGACCGCTATTACCGCACACAGGAAGACCCCTATCTGGAAACAAGAGAACGGGAAGAACGCTTTGTAGACCAGATCCTAAAAACAGTAGAAAAGAGCCTCGAGCAGTCTCTTCCCCTCTTCCTTTCCGGTCTGACAGCAGGGTTAGCACCAAGGGAGCCCCAAAATAAGGCCTCCCTGCCGCTTTCCAAAGAACCGGAGCCAGATGCAGAGGTAGACTGGGAGTTTCTCGGAGAATAACCGGGAGGAGGTGTACACATGACGGAATTTCTGACTGTCGATACCAGTCTGCCGCCTTATCTAATCTTTCCCAGGTTCCTTCTGGATATGGAGCTGAATGAGACGACCAAACTGCTCTATATGATCCTGCTGGACCGGGCAAGGCTCTCCCTGAGAAACGAAGGCTGGACCGATGCATCCGGTCATGTGTTCCTCTACTTTACGATCGAAGCAATGGCCAACGTTCTCCACAAAAGCCAGATGACCATCAAAACATCACTGGCCGCACTGGAAAGCAAAGGGCTGATCCTGAGAAAACGCCAGGGCGCCGGACATCCCAACCGGATCTATGTAAAATTTCCCAAAGATGCTTTCAGAGAGACAGACAGAAAACTGTCCGGTAATAAGAAAGAGAGAGTCAGGAGGACCGCTCTCCCTATGGAAACTTTCAGAATGTATTCCTGTCAGCAAAAGAACTGGAGAACGTCAGGCAGACCGTCCCCAACTGGCAGGATTATATCGAGCGTTTATCCGGCTACATGGCTTCCATCGGAAAGCAGTACCAGAACCATGCAGCCACCATCATCAGCTGGGCGCTGCAGGACAATCCCCCTTCCCGGCAAAAATTCTATGAAAGTGAGGAGTACGAAACATTATGAAAAAGTTCACAGAAAAACGGACCGATTCCCTTCCAGCCAGAGAGTTGCAGCCGGATGAATATTTCAATCCATCCGACCATCTGCTCTACTGTTCCAGGTGTCATACACCACGGCAGGGAAGATATACCCTACAGAACCGGGTATTCCTGCCGCCCATCCGATGCAGATGCCAGCAGGAACTCTATGAGCAGGAAGAAGCCAAACGAAAACTTAAGGAAAAACAAATGGAGATCCAACGGATGAAAACCAGTGGCCTGCAGGATAAGGCATTCTATGATTATACCTTTGCCAAAGACAGCGGAGTCAATCCGGAGATGGCGCTTGCCCATAAATATGTGGAAAACTGGGACAACATGAAAGAACGGTCTTCCGGTCTTCTTCTCTGGGGAGATGTCGGAACCGGAAAGACCTTCTTTGCAGGTTGTATTGCCAATGCACTTCTGGATAAAGGCATTCCCGTATTGATGACGAATTTTGCCCGGATCCTCAATACACTGGCAGGTATGCACTCTGAGGACAGGAATCCGTTCATCGACAGCATGAACCGTTACAGCCTGCTCATTATCGATGACCTGGGAATGGAGAGGAACTCCGAATTCGCCCTGGAACAGGTCTTCCATGTGATCGACAGCCGCTACAGGAGCAGGAAACCGCTAATCGTAACGACGAATCTCACATTGACGGAACTGAATACCCCAACGGATACAGCCCACAGACGGATCTATGACCGGATCCTTGAGCGCTGTGTCCCCATCCGGATCAACAACCGTAACATCCGGCAGGACAATGCATCCAAAAATCTGGAGGAAGCGAAAAGATTATTACTCTGAATGACGGGCAGCACCAGCAATGGGAAGATGAAATACCACAGGACTGCCACAATACACCGGGATAGATACTACTTTCTGTATCTTGAAATATGGATAAAGGTATCTGTCCCTGTTCAGATAAAAAGCAGTACCAGGAATAACCCAAACAAGAACAAAACAGCCCGGATACGGGCACAAAGGAGGTGCCAGATATGGCAGATAAAAAAACAATGACACCAGAAGAAAAAGCCCTGTTACAGGCAAAGCACCGGCTGGAAGCTGTACAGGCAAGAGACCGGAAAAAAGAGCGGAATGCAAGAACCAGGAGACTGATCCTGGAAGGTGCGGAACTGGAATACGTTATTCCGGAAGTCAGGGAAATGAGCCGTGAGGAACTCCGTCATTTTCTCAGCTTTCATCTTCAGAAGCATGATTAAGCATCTTTGTACGTATTCCAATCCCAAAGGGCCCAAAGGGCGCACTTACTCACCACCCCGAAGGGGCGGTGGTATCCCCTTACGGGGCTCGTGCGCTCTGCCGAGGGCCAGTCGTTTCCGTAAACGTCATCGACTGTACAGCCTGCCTTTTCTGTCCCTGCTGTCCAGAACCCTGCCTCTGCTGATCATCCGTTGCAGTCGTGGATATTCCACGGCAGGCTGCCTGCAAAACCTGCCACCGGCAGCTTTTCGCAGTTGTTTGTGCCTCATGATTCTGCATCAAAAGGAGGAATGCATATCGCTATTTACCATTTAGAAGCCAAGATCATCAGCCGCGGAACGGGACGTTCTGTTGTAGTTGTAGCTGCAGCAGCTTACGCTTCCTGTTCACGGCTTTACAACGACTATGACGGTATCACCCACGACTACACCCGAAAACGGGGCTGTAGGTACAGTGAAATCTTTCTATCCGATACCGCACCTGCCCAGTGGAAAGACCGTCAGACTTTGTGGGAAGCTGTAGAAACCGTTGAAAAAGCCAAGAACAGCCGTCTGGCAAGAGAACTGATCGTTGCCCTTCCCATAGAATTGGAATTGTCTGACTGGAAACAGATACTCCGGCAATTCATCACGGAACAATGTACTTCCAAAGGGATGTGTGCGGATGTCAGTATCTATGACACAGACGGTCACAATCCTCATGCTCATATCCTTCTGACTGTCAGACCATTGGATCAGGCCGGACACTGGCAGGCAAAAACACAGAAAGAATATCTCTGCCGCCGTGGTTTCGACGAACAGGCTTTTACGGCAGAAGAATTTCTCTAAGCAAAACAGGACGGATGGGAAAAACAATATCCCTATCAATCCGGGAAGAAAAAGGTCTATTTAACGCCCTCTGAGGCTCAAAATCATCCAGACTATATCAGAACATCGAAATCCCCGAAAAGCACCCGATACGGACGTCAGAACCCCATTTCCGAAGTATGGAACAGCGAGGAACAGCTTTTGTGCTGGAGAAAAGGCTGGGAAGATGCGGTGAACCTTTCCCTGCAGCAGCATCAGCTTTCAGCCCGTATTGATTGCAGAAGCAACTCAGACCGGGGGCTGGAAGAACAGCCCACCATTCACGAAGGTTATCATGCCCGTAATCTGGAAGCAATGGGAATCCCCTCTACACGCTGTGCTTTAAACCGTCAGATCAAAGAGGACAACCGTTTGCTGAAAGAATTAAAAGTACAGGTTCAGAAACTTACGAAAGCCCTAAAAGGAAGTATTCCTACCATTGCATCAGCACTGGAATCCCTGCGAAGCCGTCTAGTGACACTCCAATATCATGTTCTCCATGATACCTCACAGCAAAGTGCTATGTCAGAGGTATTAGATAAAGCCATCCCGCTTGTGAAAGAATATAAATATGTTCAGAAAAAGATAACTGGAAAAATTTCAGAGAAAAAAGCTTTACAAGCAGAAAAAAAGCTCTGCAGTCCTCTGAAGTTTTTACAAATCCGGCAGTTTAATCAGAAGATCGCTGCTCTTACGGAAGAAATCGAAGAGTTAAAAAGCCGGAAAGCATATCTGTTCTCCTGTTTGGAGTGTCACAGTGATTCTGATATGAAAGCAATTCAACAAAAGATAGAAAAAATGCAGGAAGTGAGAGAACGCTTAGAGGGAACCTTTCCGTCATCTTTTAGAAATGAGACGTTACAAAAGGCAGAAAAGATCATCAATTCCGAATTACAGGAAACCGAGTCCTTACACTCTATCCTGCATAGACTTCATCAAAAAGAAACTGCCTTAAACAAACAGTCACGGACTCCAAAACGCCACAAAGACCGGGAAAGATAATACACCTCCCGGCAATATCGCTTACAAAAAAACAACTCAGATTTCGTATCTGGGTTGTTTTTTACCTCTCACTTTTCTTTCTGGGATAAGGACGTTTCTCATCCGTAAGTTCCAGCAGATAATCAATACTGGTTTTGTGAAATTCCGCTAATTTGATCAACACCGATGTTGGAATATCCACATCGCCACATTCATAGTTGCTGTATATACGCTGACTGCAATTTAATATCCCACCCATTTGTTTCTGAGTAAGATCAGCATCTTCTCTTAAATTTCTGATTCTCCGATACATAGCTTCCACCTCGTATCCTCATCATACATTAGCGGAATATTCGCTAAAATCATTATTACAAGGAGTGAGATGATTATGTATAAAAAACTCAAAAGCCTATTATCTGCACTGGGCTATATCGGATTTTTCTGCGGATATTTCTATATCCTGTTTTTCAATTTGGTAGGTGGATTTTCAATGAACGGAATGGAAACCCGATGGGACGCTTTAAAAATACTATTGCTGTCATTCATTATTGCTACCGGATTTCCCGGAATAATCTGTTATCAGCATCACAGGATTTACAAACTGGAAGAAGAGCTTGATGATCTCTATGATAGTTCTCAAAAAAAGCAAAACCAAAAAGAATAAGATACCCATATAAGTGAAGCGATCAAGATACACAATTCCTGATCGCTTCTGTTACTTCGCTAATATTTTTTATGAAATCATCTGAAAATATTCTAATGCTTCCCGGATAGCTTTTTCTTTTTCCGGTGGACATTGCGGAACTCTCGGATTTTCTGATTTTGGAAGATTGTAATTGATTCCGACTTCTATTCCGCACTTTCTTTTAATCTGCGAAATATACAGATTAGACACTTTCAGCTGATATTTTTTCTTTTACATATTCCTTGATTTCTTCGTAAGTAGCCTTGGTTTCTGCAGAGGTTGCGTCCAATTCATCCAAATCCAAGTCGATCTCTATGGTGTCATCTGGTTTTAGTTGGGACAAAAGAACAACCGTCTCGACATGTACCCCCTGCGGAAACATATCGCACACCGCCACTTTCTCAATCCCATACTCCTCTGCGCACAGCCTCTTCAAATCCCTTGCCAGTGTAGCGGAATCACAGCTCACATACACAATCCTCTTCGGTTTCATTTTCAGCATGGTGGAAAGCAGCGCCTCGTCGCAGCCCTTTCTCGGCGGGTCTACCACAATTACATCTGCGCTGACGCCCTCTTCCTCATATTTGCGAGGCAGCACGTCCTCTGCTTTTCCCACATAAAATTCCGCATTTTTGATTCCGTTTCTCTCAGCGTTCTGCTTTGCATCTTCAATGGCAGCAGGCACAATCTCCACACCATAGACCTGCTTTGCCTTCTGTGCCAGAAAAAGAGAAATAGTTCCGATTCCGCAGTAGAGATCCCACACGGTTTCCTGCCCGGTAAGACCTGCATACTCCAGAGCCTTGCCGTATAGTTTTTCTGTCTGCACAGGATTCACCTGGTAAAAGGACAGAGGAGAAATCCGATACTCTACTTCCCCGATAAAATCCGAAATATAATTCTGTCCCCAAAGTCCTACCACTTTGTCGCCCAAAATTACATTATTTTTCTTCTTATTAATATTAAAGGTAACACTGGTCATTCCGGGAATATCTTTCAGTCTGTCCACCAGTCTGTCTGCCTTTGGCAGCGCATCTCCGTTTATCACCAGACACACCATAAGTTCTCCTGTCTTAAAGCCGCAGCGAATCAGGATATGGCGTACCAGTCCCGTGCCGGAAGTTTCCTCATAAGGCTCTACCTGATTTTCCTTCATATAGGTAAGAACTGCTTCCAGAATCTTCTGATTGACCTCTGCTCCCAGAAGGCAATCTGTGTTTGGAATAATGGAATGGGTTCTGCCTGCATAAAAGCCGGTAATAATTTCCCCGTCTTTATTTTTCCCTACAGGAAACTGTGCCTTGTTTCTGTAACGCCATGGAGTTTCCATGCCAATGACTTGCTCAATGCAGATATTTTCAAAACCCCCGATTCTTTCCAGATTGCCCTTTACCTTATTTTTCTTAAATTCCAACTGCTTTTCATAGGACAGGAACTGAAGCTGACAGCCTCCACAGGCTCTGGCATCAGGACAGCGGGGTTCTACCCGGTCTTTAGACGGTTCCAGAACCTTCATCAGGCGGGCATATCCATAGTTCTTCTTGGTTTTCATGATTTTTGCCTCTACCTTATCCCCGATTACCGTGTCCTTCACAAAGAGCGTATAGCCCTCTGCCTTGCCAATGCCCTCTCCGTCATGCCCCATATCTTCTATGTAAAGAGTAACCATATCATTTTTCTTAAATTCCATGAACGCTTCCTTCCTGCTCACAACTTGCTTTTCTGAAATTGGATTCAAACAGACGATTGTAGCCAATCCATTCCTTCTGCTGTCCCGCTGATGCAAACATTTCTGTGAGAGTTTCCATTTTGGCGTCTGTATTGTCTGCCAGATTCAGCGCCAGAGCCTCCGGCAGCGCCGGTTTTTTCGGAGAACCATACTCCAGCTCTCCGTGATGTGCCAAAATGCAGTGCTTTAACTCACTTTCCAGCTTTTTCGGAAAGCCAGGAATCTCCCGGGCTTTGTCATGGATTCGCTCCGCTCCTATCATAATGTGTCCCAAAAGCTGTCCGTCGTCTGTATAATCATTCATGGGGAATGGGCTTAATTCCTCAGTTTTTCCGATATCGTGCAGCATAGCTGCCGTAAGAAGTAAATCCCTGTTTAAAATAGGGTATGTTTTACAGTAATAATCACACAGGTTCACCACGCTTAAGGTATGCTCCAAAAGACCGCCGATAAAACCATGATGTACACTCTTTGCTGCTGAATTTCCCTGAAAGCGCTTTGCAAAATCCTCGTCCTCCTCAAAGAAAGACACCAGAAGCCTGTGCAGATAAGGATTTTTTATACCTGCCACATAGCTTAACAGACTCTTGTACATCACCTCAGGATTCTGACTGCTCACAGGAAGATAATTGCCCGGCTCATACTCTCCCTCAGAGGCCTTGCGGACTCTTTTAATGCTGACCTGCAGACTTCCCTGAAAAGAATTTACATCTCCCACCACATCAATATAGTCCAGGCTGTCAAACTCATCAATGCCCAGGGAATTGGGATCCCAGATTTTTGCGTCAATGGTTCCTGTTTTATCCTGTAAAATTACATTCTCATAAGGCTTTCCGTTTTTTGTCACTGCTGCCTGCTTGTGCTTGCATAAATAAATCCCAGAAAGCTTTTCTCCTTCGTGAAGTTCATTAATAAATTTCATTTTCATATCCTCTCTCTACCTTGTTTTCAATGTAACGTCAAAAGATACCTCCACATATCCCTCAACTCCCTGGCGCATGGCCTTTACTTTGACGGTTTCTCCCGGTCTGCAGGACTTTAACTGCTGTCCATAGCCTTTAACAGTTTCTACTGTTTCACCGTTTAATTCTGTAATGACATCTCCGTTTTGAATGCCCACCTGCATGGCCGGAGAATCCACTTCTACCTGCTCTACAAAAACACCCACGGGAATTCCCTTTTTCTCTGAAATTTCCGCAGTAATATCCGCTCCTGTAATGCCCAGATAGACCATTTCCTTTGTTTCATCAGAAAGTGTCTGAATCAAATCCTTTATCTGAGAAATCTGCAGCCCTGTAATGAGGCTCTTATTCTCTTCTTCGGCAAAATTCTGGGCTATGATTCCCACAATTTCCCCTTCCAGATCCAAAATCACGCCGCTTCCCTTGCTGCTGCCTGTGATATCTGTGGTGAGAAGCCCGTACTGTACGTCTACCCTGGATACCTTATCCGAGATAGAGGTCACGATTCCATAGCCAACAGAATCACTATACCCCATAGGACTTCCGATTGCAAGAACCGGTTCGCCAGGCTGCACGTTATAGGACTCTCCAAGGGGTGCAACGGCAATTTTTTCCTTTGTCTGAATGTCCAGACTGGATTTGGAAATTTTCAGCACAGCACAGCCTGTATTCTTATCTGATTTCTGAAAAATAGCATCTGTCACCGTGCCGTCGCAGAAGACTACCTGAATCCGGTCTACGTCTTCTACAATTCTGTACTCTGTCAGTACATAATAATTCTGACCGCTCTCTGCCACAAGAACACCGGAAAGCCGTTCTTCATAGGGTGTGAGAAACCAATTTTCATCATTTTTGTTCCCAATCACTGTAACCATAGCTTTTTCGGCTTGAGCCGCTGTATCAAAAATATCTGCATATAGCTTTTTATAGTCTTCCGGCGTCATTTCCTGTACCACAGTTGTCGTGGCAGCAGCCTCTTTTTCCTGCTCTTCTTTGTTCGTAGATTCTCCTTCTGCGCCCCCGGAATCTGCCTCTTTTGTCTGCCCTTTCTCTTCTCCGTCCTTTTCCTGAGGAAAACGCACCATTTCCTCATTTCTCTTCTCTATCATTTTGCTTGTCATAGGCGGCGCTGCCAAGGCAAATACGACCGCTGCCGTAAGTCCCAGCACAGCCCCGGAAAGAAGCAGCTTTCCCACATATTGTGCCAGTTTCTTTGTATCCACAGGCTTTGCTTTAATGGTTTCTTTTAAAAATTCATAGGAGTTTTCTTCCTGATTCTCCTGATTTATGTTTTCCTGGTTTGTCTTTTCCTCGTTCTTTTTTTCGTCCATGTTACCTACTCCGCATAAGGCTGTATTTTTTACCATTATACCGAAGGTTTATGAACTTTTTATGAAGATTACACAAAATTTTCTCACCTCCTGCGTAAAATTCCCTTTGCAGAACCTTCCCTTTCTTCCTGTTTTCATGTTAGAATAGGAATATAAATTTCAAAAAACTGGATAAGGTGAATATTATGAATCAGAAAGCATTAAAAACTTTAGAATATAACAAAATCATTGAGCTTTTGGAGAGCTTTGCCTCTTCTGCGCCCGGAAAGGAGCTTTGTCACAGACTGACGCCCCTTGATGACCTGACGGAAATTCAGGCAATGCAGCAGGAAACCGCGGACGCATTATCACGAATCTATCAGAAAGGCTCTCTTTCCTTTGCCGGTGTCCGAAATATCCGTGCCTCCTTAAAAAGACTGGAAATCGGCAGCACCCTTGGCACAGGCGAGCTTCTGGAAATCTGCAGTCTTCTGGAAAATGCCAACCGGGCCAAGGCCTATTCCCGAAGAGAAACCGAAAACAATACAGAAGATTCCCTGGACAGTCTTTTTGAGCTTCTGCAGCCCTTAACTCCTCTGTCCCTGGAAATCCGCCGCTGTATTCTCTCAGAAGAAGAAATCGCAGATGACGCAAGCCCCGGATTAAAACAGATTCGCAGGTCCATGAAAAATACCAATGAAAAAATCCATACCCAGCTTTCCTCCTATGTAAGCGGAGGTGCCAGAACCTATCTCCAGGACGCAGTTGTCACCATGCGAAACGGCAGATACTGCATTCCCGTAAAAGCTGAACACAAGGGACAGGTTCCCGGCATGATTCATGACCAGTCTTCCACAGGTTCCACGGTTTTTGTAGAACCCATGGCCATTGTAAAGCTGAATAACGAGCTGCGTGAGTTGGAAATCAAAGAACAGACAGAAATCGAAAAAATCCTCTCTGTTTTAAGTGAAACGGCTGCTGAAAGTCTGGAAGTGCTTCAGGACAACTTAAAGATTCTGACACAACTGGATTTCATTTTTGCAAGAGCCCTTCTGGCAAAATCCCAGAATGCCACAGAACCTTTATTTAACACAGAGGGAATCATTGACATTAAAAAGGGACGGCACCCCCTGATTGACAAGCATAAGGTAGTGCCTATTGACATTCGCCTTGGGGAAAGCTTTGACCTTCTGGTGGTAACAGGTCCCAATACAGGCGGTAAAACCGTGTCCTTAAAAACCGTGGGACTTTTAACCCTGATGGGGCAGTCCGGGCTTCATATTCCAGCGTTTGACCATTCCCGCCTCAGTGTATTTAAAGAGGTTTATGCAGATATCGGAGATGAACAGAGCATTGAACAGTCCCTCAGTACCTTTTCCTCCCACATGACCAATGTGGTACGTTTTCTGAAAAAGGCTGACCGGGATTCCCTGGTCCTTTTCGATGAATTGGGCGCAGGAACAGACCCTACGGAGGGAGCTGCTCTTGCCATTGCCATTCTCTCCCACCTTCATGCACAGGGCGTCCGCACCATGGCGACCACCCATTACAGTGAATTAAAGGTCTATGCTCTTTCTACTCCGGGTGTGGAAAACGCTTCCTGCGAATTTGATGTAGAAACCCTGCGTCCTACCTACCGCCTGCTTATTGGCGTACCGGGAAAGAGCAATGCCTTTGCCATTTCCGGAAAACTTGGACTGCCGGACTTTATTATCGAAAAAGCCAAAGAACAAATCAGCCAGGAGGACGAATCTTTTGAAGACGTACTGACCTCTTTGGAAGAAAGCCGCCGCACCATTGAAAACGAACAGGCAGAAATCGCCCGTTATAAAGAGGAAATCCAGACCTTAAAGGAACAGCTTGAAACCAAGCAGGATAAGCTGGAGCAGCGAAAAGAGCGGATTTTACAGGACGCCAATGAGGAAGCCCACCGGATTTTGCGGGAGGCAAAAGAATATGCAGACCAGACCATGAAGATTTTCAATAAAGCAGGTAAGGAGTCCATGTCTGCAAAAGAACTGGAGCAAAAGCGCTCAGAGCTTAGAAAGAAAATGGACAAAACTGCAAAGAAAATGGCGTTAAAGACCCCGGAAAGGAAAAAATCCACCCTTACGGCAAAAGACGTTTCCCTTGGGGACGCAGTAAAGGTCTTAAGCTTAAACGTAAAGGGAACCATAAGCTCCAGACCGGATGCAAAGGGCATGGTCTTTGTACAGATGGGAATCCTTCGTTCCAAAGTAGCCCTGTCAGATTTACAGCTCATTGACGAACCTGTCATTACCGGTCCGACTCTGCAGCGCACAGGCGCAGGCAAAATCAAAATGAACAAATCCGCTTCTGTCCGCACGGAAATCAACCTGCTGGGAAAAACTGTGGACGAAGCCATTGCTGAGCTGGACAAGTATTTAGATGACGCTTATCTCGCCCATTTAAGCAGCGTCCGGGTGGTCCACGGAAAAGGCACCGGGGCTTTGCGAAAAGGAGTGCACAATTACCTGAAACGCCTGAAATATGTACAAGATTTTCACCTTGCGGAATTTGGTGAAGGCGATGCAGGTGTTACTATTGTAGAATTCAAAAAATAGAGGGGAGCTGCAAAATATGGCAGTAAAACAGAAAATTCTGATTGTAGATGATGACAACAACATTGCCGAACTTATTTCTCTGTATCTTACAAAAGAATGCTTTGATACCAAAATCGTAAACGACGGGGAAGAGGCCTTATCCGCCTTTTCCTCCTTTGCGCCCAATCTGATTCTCTTGGATCTGATGCTACCCGGTATCGACGGGTATCAGGTATGCCGGGAAATCCGCCAGAAATCCAATGTTCCCATTATCATGCTTTCTGCCAAGGGAGAAATCTTTGACAAGGTACTGGGACTGGAACTGGGCGCTGACGATTATATAATTAAACCCTTTGATTCAAAAGAACTGGTTGCAAGAGTAAAGGCTGTGCTGCGGCGCTATCAGCCAAACGTGGCGCCTGCCACACAGCCCTCCGGCAAATATGTGGAATACCCGGATCTGGCAATCAATCTGACCAACTACTCCGTCATTTACTGCGGAAGCCAGTTGGACATGCCGCCCAAGGAGCTGGAGCTTTTATACTTTCTGGCTTCCTCCCCAAATCAGGTTTTTACAAGAGAACAGCTTTTAGACCACATCTGGGGATACGAATACATCGGGGATACCCGTACCGTGGACGTACACATCAAGCGCCTCCGGGAGAAAATCAAAGACCACCCGGACTGGTCCATTGCCACAGTCTGGGGTATCGGATATAAATTCGAGGTCAAAAACAAATGAAAAAATACCTTTATGTAAAATATGTGCTTGCTATTCTGGTTCTGGTACTTCTGGGATTCTGCACCATTTATCTTGCCGGAAACCGCCAGGTACAGAAATATCTGGAATCCCTGTACGGTCAGGATTTGTATCAGGAAGCCACCGCCATTGCCAGAAGCCAGGAGGTGCTGGAATACTATGGAAAGCAGGAAGACATCACGCCTTTGTACGACAATCTGTGTACCCTGTCCTCCTACCGCCGCTGCAATATCTGGCTTATCAGCCCAAAGGGAAATCTTCTCTTAAACACAGACTCTGAGTTGAAAACAGAAAATTTCCCGGTGATTGAAGACTTTAATCCCGGTACTACCAGCGGTTCTTATTATCAGACCGGAAATTTTTTCGGACAGTTTAAGCAGCCTCAGCTCAGCGTCATGGTTCCCGTCACAAAAAATATGTCTGTACACGGCTATGTTGCCATACATCTGCCCATGAGTATTCTTCAGCAGGAGCATGATTCCCTGATGAATCTGATTTATGTGCTGTTTCTTTTGTTCCTTTTAATTATGCTGGCAATTATTCCCGTCTTTTCTCTGATGATTTATCACCCTTTAAGGAAAATCATACAGGGTGCTGACGCCTTTGCCTCCGGGAATCTAAAGTACAACATTCCTCTGGAAAAGGAGGACGAAATGGGCTATCTGGCAGCTACGCTGAACTATATGTCAGACGAACTGGATATGACCGGAAACTATCAGCGAAGTTTTATTGCCAACGTATCCCATGACTTCCGCTCGCCCCTGACTTCTATTAAGGGCTATACAGAGGCGATTTTAGATGGCACCATTCCCCCGGAACTGCAGGAGAAATACCTGAAAATCGTGGTTCATGAAACAGACCGGCTCTATAAGCTAACCCAGAGTCTTCTGACACTGAACAATCTGGATGAAAAGGGACGGCAGTTGGAATACACAGATTTTGATATTAACAGCATTATTAAAAGTACCGCTGAATCCTTTGAGGGAACCTGCCGGAAAAAACGGATTTCCCTGGAACTGCTGCTCACAGGGCAAACCCTGTTTGTGCGGGCAGATATGGGGCAGATTCAGCAGGTGCTTTACAATCTCCTGGACAATGCCATTAAATTCAGCCCGGAGGATTCTGCCATCAAAATAGAATCCACCTTAAAGCATGATACGGTTTTCATTTCCATAAAAGACAAGGGCTGCGGCATCCCAAAGGCCAGCCTTGGAAAAATCTGGGACCGCTTCTACAAAATTGACAGCTCCAGAGGCAAGGACCGCAAGGGTACCGGACTTGGTCTTGCCATTGTAAAGGAAATCATCAATTCCCATAAGCAAAACATCAATGTTATCAGCACCGAAGGCGTGGGAACAGAATTTATTTTTACACTGCAAAAAAGCACAGAAGAGCGTTAAATCTGCTCTTCTGTGCTTTTCTTTCTGTCCGAAGCTGCCAAATCACATCTATTTCCACTCATATTTTGTCAAATGTCCTTCCAGGCGCATGTGATCAAAATGGTTCTGACGCAAAGCCTCATAAAGCACAATGGCAACGGAATTACTGAGATTTAAGGAACGGATATCTCCTATCATGGGAATACGAATAGCAGTATCCTGATTTTCCAGCAGAATCTCCTCCGGAATCCCTGCGCTTTCCTTCCCAAACATAATGTAGCAGTCCTCTTCATACTGAACGTCCACATAAGTCTTAGGCGCTTTTGTGGTTGCCATGTAAATCTTTGCCCCTGGATTTCTATCCAGAAAATCCTGATAATTTACATACGTTGTCACGTCCAGATCCTTCCAGTAATCCATGCCTGCCCGCTTAATGGCCTTTTCATTCAGCTTGAAGCCCAAAGGTTCAATCAAGTGCAGACGGGTGCCTGTTGCTACACAGGTTCTCCCGATATTCCCCGTATTTGCAGGGATTTCCGGCTCAAATAACACAATGTTCAGCTTTGCCATAGTTTTTCTCCTCAATCCTTCTGATAGATTTTATATAATTCATCACTCTGGGGTTTATCCAGATACCTGGTTTCCTCCCCGTTTCTTAAAATCCGGTCATTTCCTGCTGTGGCCTTTCCCACCACTGCGGCATGGATTCCCGCCTGATTCAGCTTTCGTACCAGTCCGTATCCGTCCGGGACAGCAATCATCATAGAACCGCTGGACATGAGAATATACGGATTTAATCCCAATGCTTCACAGACCTCCACAGTTTCCTGACGAATAGGAATTTTCTTTAAGTCAATATCCAACCCTACTTTTGAACCTGCCGCCATTTCCCAGAGAGCTCCAAATACACCGCCCTCTGTAATATCATGCATAGCGGAAACTCCCCATTCGGAAGCAATTTTTGCCTCAGGAATCACAGAAAGATACCGGTCAAACTCTTTGGCTGTATTTACAAACATTGGAGCAAACCGTTGTAAAAGTTCCTCTTCTTTTTCCTTTGCCGCAATGGACGTGCCTTCTAAACCTATCCATTTGGTAACTACAAGATCCTCTCCCGGTTTGATTCCTCCCGGCTGCATCATGTCTTCCTTTTTCATCTTTCCCACACCGGTAAGAGAAATCAAAGGCTGACGCACCACGTCAGTTACCTCTGTATGACCACCCATAACCTCTATATCCAGCTCTCTGCAGGTAGCCTCCACTCCACGCATAATTTCCTTTAACTCCTGCTCCCGGGTTTCAGGAGGCAGGAGAATCGTCAACATAATTCCTACAGGCTCAGCACCTGCTGCCGCCAAATCATTGGCCGTAATATAAACACTGTGTCTGCCCATATCCTTTGTGGTACCTGTAATGGGGTCAGAGGAAAACACATAAACCTCACCTTCCTTTGCCTCCATGACTGCACAGTCACGCCCTACAGCCGGTCCTGCCAGAATCTCCTCTCTTCTGTGTCCAACCTCTTTTAACACGGAGCGAATCAGCATCGGCTCCGGTAATTTTCCTATTTTCATGGCCTGTTCCTCCGCCTTTTCCTATAAAACATACGCTATCATGGGAAGAATCATGGCAAGAACCATTATCACCGCCAAAACTGCTGCAACTACCTGTCTTTTTCCGGAATTTTTTTTTCTCATTTTTCTCTACCTCTCTATTTTTCCATAAGTTCCCAGAATCGTATCAATCAGTCTGGAGGCTTCATTCTTTGTCAGACTGTCGCTCTCCACATTCAGGTCTATTCTATGATATTTTACTAAATCCTGCAAGTATCGTTTTTGTGCCGGGGTAATGGGACCCTGTTTTTTTACCTTATACAAAAGCGGGGCGGGATTAAAAAGCTCTCTGTGCTGTTCCCCGTATTCCTGGCGCAACCTTTCATACAGCCTGTAGGTTGTCCGTGCGTCCTCCAAAGCCCTGTGCGCGTCGTCCTGGGGAATCTCATAGTACAGACGCAGGCTCTGCAGGCTTTTACTCGGCAGATCCGGCAATAAAATCCGCGCCAGCTTTAAAGTATCCATACCTTCCTTTTCAAAGCTCATATCCAGATTTACAGCATTGTGCTTAACAAATCGGTAGTCAAACATCAGATTGTGCCCCAGAAGGGGCAGCTCCTTACAAAAATCCAGAAGCTCGGTAAGGGCTTGCCCAATACAGGGCTTTCCCTGTACCATTTCATCTGAAATGCCGGTCAGTTCTGTAATTCTCTCCGGTATCTTTCTCTGAGGATTTACCAGTGTAGCATACTCCTCTGTCACAGTCCCGTCCATTACCTTCACAGCGCCGATTTCAATAATCCGATCCTTTGCCGGCTCAAGCCCTGTGGTTTCCAAATCCAGCGTCACATATTCTCTCATGCTTTTTTCCTGCTTTTCTTCTGTTTTTCCTTATATTCCTTACAATATTCTGTAAGGAAGCACTCCTCACATTTCGGAGAGCGGGCAAAGCATATCTGCCGCCCAAAGGTGATAATCTGAATATTATATAAAATCCAATGGTCTTTTGGCAAAACCTTCATAAGCTCCATTTCTACCTTTTCCGGATCGTTCTCCTTTGTCAGACCCAGACGCCTGGAAATCCGCTTTACATGGGTATCTACTACCACGCTTGGCTCATGAAAAATATTTCCCCGAATCACATTTGCAGTCTTTCGCCCCACACCGGGAAGGCTTGTTAAATCTTCCAGACTTCTGGGTACCTCACCGCCATAGACCTGACAGATACGCCGGGCGCAGCCAATGATATTCTTTGCCTTGTTATGATAAAAGCCTGTAGGCTTTATGTCCTGCTCCAGTTCCTTTAAATCCGCCTCTGCAAAAGCCTGCATATTTGGATATTTAACAAACAAATCTTTTGTCACAACATTCACTCTGGCATCTGTACACTGGGCGCTTAACATAGTGGCAATCAAAAGCTGCCCCGGATTGTCATGATTCAGATAGCACTTATATTCCCTGGTATACACCTGATCCAGCTTATCCAGAATTTCCTTTGTTCTCTTTGTCATAGGTTTTCCTCCTGCACAAGTTCCACCTGGCTGCATCTGGCATCATAGGTAAGGGGGCTGCGCTCCTTATAATCAAAAAGCACAGGATAGTTCTCCCTCTGTCTTCCTGTCTTTAAAAGATCAAAGGTGAAAATCTCCAGATGGGTCATTTTCTCCAGCTGCCTTGCCTGGTATCCTGCATAATTTTTAAGCAATCGTGGATTCTCCGCTTCCTGCCTGTAAAAATTCTGTATCTGTTTTTTATATGCTTTCTGCTCTTCGGCAAAACCTGGTCTGGTCTTCAGATTTTCTCTGGCATACAAATCAAAAACCATACATTCCCTGAAATACTCCTGGTTTTCTATTCCCCGCTTCTGGAGAAACTCCAGAAGAATCTCATACCGACGGATTCTGGCATGGGAAATGCCAAAGTATCCCTTTTCCTCATAAAAATCCGCCAATGCCTCATACATGGAAAAAGCGTCTTCAAACTCCTGTTCCAGAGCTTCCATGGTACGGGAAAACTGTCCGCTGTTGTAATAAACCTCTACCATATCCTCAATGCCCTTTAAGCGGCAGATTTCTCCATAGGACAGCCAGTTGGTGGCAAGTACCTCATAAGGTTCCCGATGTTTATACCTGCAGCCGTAATCTTCTTTTTTCTCATACATATAAGAACCCTTCAACACCTTTAAAAATCCAAGCTGAAGCTGTTGGGGACGCAGCCCGTATACATCATTAAAGGAAGATTTAAAGCTGTCATAGCCCTCAAAGGGAAGCCCTGCAATCAAATCCAGGTGCTGATGCACATTGTTTCCCTCCTGCACCCGCTTCACTTTTTCTGAAATTTTCTCAAAACTGGTCTTTCTGCGGATTTCCTTTATAGTTTTTTCATTGGTAGACTGTACACCGATTTCCAGTTGAATCAACCCCGGACGCATGGTGCGTATCAGCTCCAGCTCCTTCTCGGTGAGCAAATCTGCTGCAATTTCAAAGTGAAAATTTGTCACCCCATTGTCATGCTCCTTAATATATTTCCAGATTTCCAGAGCATGCTCCTTTTTGCAGTTAAAGGTTCTGTCCACAAATTTAACCTGAGGCACTTTTTTATCCAGGAAAAACTGCAGCTCGTTTTTTACCAGAGAAAGACTCCGAAAGCGCAGCTTCTTATCTATAGAAGAAAGACAGTAGCTGCAGGAGAAAGGACAGCCCCTGCTGCTTTCATAATAGATAATCCGGTGCTGAAAAAACTCCATATCCTCATATGGAAAAACCAGGGTATCCATATCCATAATTTCTCTGGCTGCAGTCCTGACATACTTCCCCTGTACGCCCTGCTCTGATGACTGCTCTGCACACACCTCTGCAGAATCAAACTCCCGGTCTGCCGCCCCTTTCTCTCGAAAAACAATTCCCCGGACAGCCTTAATCTCTGCTTTTTCCTGTTTCTCTATATTTACATAATATCGCATCAATTCCCGGAGAGTTTCTTCTCCTTCTCCGCACATGACACCGAAAATCTCCGGCAGTTCTGCAAGAACCTGCTCTGCATCATAGGACACCTCCGGACCTCCCACCCAAATCACGGTATCTGGCAGGATTTTCTTAATATCCCGAATCAATTCCTTTACAAAAGAAATATTCCAGATATAACAGGAAAAACATAGAACATCTGGTTTTCTCCTGTACAAATCCTTTAAAATCTCGTCCTCCTGCTGATTAATGGTATATTCTGCCAGTTCTATCTGCTCTGCATACTCCCTGCAGTATGCCTTCATGCTGTACACAGCAAGATTGGAATGAATGTATTTTGCATTTACTGCTGCCAACAAAAGCTTCATAATTTCTCTCCGCCTTTCTTTCCACAGAAGCCCTGACAGCCCTCACAATTCCCGCCGCAGAATTTTCCGTTTTTTATATCTTTTATTTTCTTCCGCACCACCCAAAAGCTGTAGGCTGCCAAAAGAATCACAATCACAATGGTTGCTGCCATATTTCCTCCTTTATCCGAAAGAGCCGACACAGTTTTCTCTGTAGCGGCTCTTTTCCTGTTTCCTATTTATTTTTTATAAATCTGGATTTTTCCTGTCTTTCTTCATCTTCAAAGCTCTGTACCTGTTTGATTAATTCTGTTTCCACATAATCATGCTCCTGTACAGCCCCTTTCTTCTCTCTGAAAGTCAGTTTCAGCAAAATCGGTGAAATAATCGTAGTAATAACCACAACAATTACAACAGGTCCCAAAAGTTCCGGCGCCATAAGACCAAGGGCATTTCCCTTTGCTGCCACAATCAGAGCAACCTCACCTCTGGAAATCATACCCATACCAATACGGACACAGTCCTGATTGCTGTAATGGCACATCTTGGCGCCCAGACCACAGCCTACAATCTTTGTCAGCACAGCCACAATCACCAACGCTACAGCAAATACCACAATCATGGTACTCATCTTGGGTAGTTCTACCTGCAGACCAATATTTGCAAAAAATACCGGAGATAAGAAAATATAAGATAAAATTCCAAATCGTCTTGCAATATAATTTGTATGTGTAGTCTTTGTAATAATCAAACCAGCAAAGAACGCACCTGTAATATCCGCAACTCCGAAAAACTCTTCTGCACAGTAAGAAAACAGAAGACAGATAACAAAGGCAAGAATAACAAATCGTCTTAAATCTCTTTCATATCCCTTCACCCATTTCTGGAACAGAATATGAATCAGATATCCGCCCACACCAATGAACACAAAAAATCCCAAAATCTTTCCGAATACCAGCCATACATTCACAGAAGAATCTGCCAGACTGGTAATCACAGTCAGAGCAATAATACCCAGAATATCATCAATAATGGCTGCTCCTAAAATGGCATTTCCGGCTCTGGTATTGAGCTTGCCCATTTCCTTTAAGGTTTCCACGGAAATACTTACAGACGTGGCAGTCAGAATAACACCGATAAACACATTCTGCAGAATCAGGCTGCTATTTGCTGTAGTTTCCAGCATACCCGGTTGGTTAAAATACGCTGCCACACCAAGCCCGCCAAGAAGCGGTATCAAAACGCCTAAAAGTGCAATAATAAAAGAAGCTTTTCCGCTCTTTTTCAGCTCATCGATATCTGTTTCCAGTCCTGCACAGAACATCAGAACAATTACGCCGATTTCTGACACCTGATAAATAAACTCTGTCTGGTGCAGAACCCCAAGACACGCCGGTCCCAAAAGCAGACCTGCCAGCAATGCACCCACTACCTGGGGCAGACTGATGCGCCTGGTCAGAAGCCCAAACACCTTTGTAGTCAGCAATATCAGCGCCAAGTCCAATAAATACCTGTAAGATTCCATGTCGTTCCTCCTCAAGTCCTTCTAAATTTGTATTTATGTTTTTATTCTCAAAACTCTTTTATGTTACCACAATTTGTAAGGAAATCCAATACCAAACCTTTACACTGCTTCATATATTTCTTGCACAAAAGGAACGTTTTTTTGCTGCTACATGGATTTACGCTCTGCAATTTCTGCCATTTTTGCAGAATTCAAACGGGTATCTCCATGCACACGGCTATAGGAAAGATAGCCGTTCATGCGGTCGATTTTTGTCAGGTTTCTGGAACCGCACACCGGACACACGTCCATTTCCAGTTCTTCGTGTCCGCAGTCGTCGCAATAAGCCAGGGACAGATTTACCCCTTCATAATAGCCAAGCTCCATAGCTCTGCGTACCAGCGCCCGGATTGCATCTACATTGTAGCCAATAGGATAGCGCACATACTGAATTTTGCCGCCGTTGCACAGTTCCCAGAAACGCCCCTCACAGTCCTGCTTTTCAATGGGGGTCATATCCTCAGTTACATGACAATGAAAGCTGTTACTTACATAAGGACGGTCTGAAACCCCTTCCACAATGCCGTACATTTTGCGGAACTGCTCAACCTGCAGACCACAGAGGCTTTCTGCCGGAGTACCATAAATTGCATACAGATTGCCATCCTCAATCTTGTACTGCTCTACCTTTTTATTGATATACTGCAAAACCTCAAGGGCAAATTTGCCGTCCTCACGGATAGATTTGCCGTTATACAGCTCCTGCAGTTCATTTAAAGCCGTAATGCCAAAGGACGCAGTCATTGGCTTTAAAAGCGGTTTAATCTTATCAGATGGTTTTAAATTTCCGCCGTAAAAGCCGCCTTCACAATAAGCCAGAGGATTGGTGGAGGCCTTCATCTCTCCCAGGTAATCATAGGTACGGATATGCAAATTCCGAATCATTTCCAGATAAAAGTCCAGCACTTCGTAAAAATCCTTGTCCTCTGCCCTTGCCTTTGCCAGAATCATAGGCAGATGCAGGCTGACTGCGCCTACATTAAATCTTCCCACAAACACAGGAACATCCTTGTCGTCAGCAGGAGTCATGCCGCCTCTTTCATACCAGGGGCTTAAAAATGCCCTGCAGCCCATAGGGCTGATAACCTTTCCGTATCTCTTATACATACTGGAAATATAACCCTTGCCACTTAAAGACAACCAGTCCGGATACATGGTCTTTGCAGAGCAGGAAATACCTGCCTCAAATACATCTTCCCCTTCTTTGCCTTCTCCGTGAATATTCTCATCATAAAGGAATACGATTTTCGGAAACAGCACCGGTTTTTTATGTCCTTCTCTTCCCTGACCGCCCTTGTGAACCTCCAGAAGAGAAATGCTGCACATTTTCTCAAATTTCTTCATACCCAGACCCAGAGTTACGGTTACAAAAGGATAATCTCCTCTGGAAGAGCCTACGGTGTTTAACTTATATTCAATGCCCTGCCATCCCTGATCAAAATCTCTCTTTACCTTATCCACAGCATACTGCTCTGCTCTCTCCTCAGCCAGAGCCCAGTCTGGATCCACGTAGGAAAGAAATTCTTCTTTGTATTTTACATAACTTTTCTCCGCATAGGGTGCCAGAATCTTGTCCACCTCAGGCACAGTAAAGCCGCCGTACTGCTGGGCAGCAGTACTTAAAATGATATCGCCCATAACGTCAAAAGCCGTATCCAGGGTTTTTGGCTCATTGTACCACACATTTCCCATTTCAAATCCGCCCTTTAACACATTTGCCACATCAAAAAGACAGCAGTTCATGGTATCCAGTCTTGCAGACTGGTCATGGATATAAATATAGCCGTCCTTACATGCCTGCAGCTCATTACGTGTCATAAAGAACTTCCGATACAGCTCTTTATTCAGCTCATTAAAAATCAGGCTGCGTTTTGTGGCAACCAGGGCGCTATCTGTATTGGCATTGCTCTTATCCCCGATATAACGGATAGACTGACTTTTTGTATACACCTCATCCATCATATGAATAAAATCATGCTTATAGTTCCGATAATCTCTGTAGCTCTTGGCAACAGACGGATTGACTCTTTCCAAAGCTCCCTCCACAATATTGTGCATATCCTGAATGGAGATTTCCTCTTTCTCAAGAGAACCTGCCTTCTCCTGGGCATAGCTGCAGATAAACTCCACCTCGTCCTCTTTAAACTTATACATAATTCTGGAGGCGGACTTATTCACTGCCCTGACGATTTTCTGAACGTCAAAATCCTCTTTCGTACCGTCTTTCTTAACTACATACATCATCACTTTCACCTCATACATTTTAAAACACTATATCTGGTATAGCATAATATTTTTCACTTTTCTGCTTCACAACATTTTGTATTCCACAGTATATCACTTTTCACACAGGAAAGAAAGTGGGAATATTGCACAATTCTGTACTAATATCCTCCACTTTCTTCATTTAAGCCTGTATTCAACATACTTCGACAAGTTTCTTTCCCGGAAAAAATTTTTTCCGCTGCCGGTTTTTTCCCGGTTTTCCTTTTATGGAAACCGATTTTGAAAAGAGCATTATTGAAGTTGCACAATTTTATTTTTGTCAAGTGTTTCTTTCCATTTATCCGTCTTTTCTCCCCTGCTATCTGGTGACATTTTTCAGCCACTTATACGTTCTGTAGCGATATACAGAAAATGGAATCTTAATAATTTCATCACTGCACAGCAGAATATAAATCCAAGGCATGGGGATTCCAATGACAAATGCTCCAATGGCTGCTCCTGCAATGGAACACAGCCACATAACACTCACATCTAAAATAAGCCCAAACCTGGTATCTCCCCCTGCACGGAAAATTCCCACAATCATAGTTGTATTGACTGACTGTCCCACAACGTAATAGGACATAATCAGCATCATTGCAGTGAGATAGCTCTTTGCCAGAGGGGTCAGATTCAACAGGCTTCTTACCAGAGGAGAGATGCACAGTATCAGAAGTCCGCCTCCGATTCCGCAAATAACGGCAATCTTTACAAAACGCTTTCCATACTGTCTTGCCAGCTCCTCTTTCTTTTCTCCGATAGCTTTTCCAATCATAATAGCCGCTGCATTGGAAATTCCGAATCCGATGACCATAGAGAGCTGTCTGCATACCTGAGCGACTGAATGTGCCGCTACCACAGAACTTCCCAGATGTCCCACAATAGCAGAAATCGCCGCCATACCTGCACCCCAAGCAAGCTCATTCAAAAGCACGGGAAAGGCATAGGTAAAAAAGTCCTTTCCCAAAGCTTTGTCTTTTACAAACAAATCCTTTATGTGAATTTTTACCACATCATTCATCTTCACTGCATAGAAGACCACAATCAGTACCTCGATAACCCTTGCAAGCAAAGTTCCAAGGGCTGCTCCTGCTGCTCCCATGGCAGGCACACCCAAAAGGCCGAAGATGAAAATGGCATTAAAAATCACATTGGCAACAAGGGAAGTCCCGTATACCACAGTAGCAATCACTACCTTCTCCACACTGCGGATAATATTCAGATACACATTGGTAAAAGCAGACAGCATATAAGAAAATGCCACAATTCTCAGATAGCTGATTCCTGCCTCAATGACTGCCTTGTCTGCAGTAAAAATCCGCATCAGAAGTCCCGGAAAGGCCAGCGCCGCCACAGTAAACACCGCCGCTCCTAAAAGAGAAATCCGAAAAGACATTCCCATAACTTTTTCAATGGTTCTGGTATCCTTTTTTCCCCAGTACTGTGCAGTCAGCACACAGGCTCCAGAGGTCAGTCCGAAAAATAAAAGGGACAGGATAAAATACACCTGATTTGCCAGAGAAACCCCGGAAAGGGCTGTTTCTCCTACTTTTCCCAGCATAATAACGTCCGTAGAGGTAACGCCTACGTTAATCAGGTTCTGGATTGCCATGGGCATCACCAGACGCACAACATTGGAATAAAACCCCTTATCCTCAAGGCTCATATTTCTTTTTAAAATCATTTTTTTAACCTTTCTCTTCTGTTCCTTTCTCCAATCTCCTAAATCTGAATTTCTCCGTCAAATACCACTTCAGCCGGGCCTGTCATATACACCAGATTATCTCTTCTGTCCCAGAAAATCTTCAAATCACCGCCCAGCAGTTTTACTGTTACCTGCTCCTGGGTATATCCGTTTAACACACAGGCAACTGCCACTGCACAGGCTCCGGTGCCACATGCCAGAGTTTCGCCGCTGCCTCTCTCCCACACCCGCATTTCTACGGTATTGCGGTCAAGGACATGGACAAATTCTGTATTGACGCTCTCCGGAAAGGCCATGTGCTTTTCAAAGCCGGGTCCCACTTTTTCAAGATCCAGATTTTGAATATCCTCCATAAATACCACGGCATGAGGATTTCCCATGGATACGGCTGTCACCTCATAAATGTTTTCCTCCACATTCAGGGGTTTTGAAATTACCGGGGACTGGGGGTATTTCATGGGAATTTTCTCAGTTTCCAGGACAGGACTTCCCATATTCACCTTAATCTCCACAGCTTTTCCGTCCCTGACAGTCAAATCCAGATACTTAATTCCGCTCTTTGTATCCACACTGACCTGGGTTTTATCTGTAAGCCCATAGTCATATACGTATTTTGCCACGCACCGGATACCATTTCCGCACATAGCCCCCTGGCTTCCGTCTGCATTGTACATTTCCATTTCAAAGTCTGCCTTTTCAGATGGCTTGATTAAAATCAGTCCATCTGAACCAATGCCAAAATGACGGTCACTGACCTTTTTTGCAACCTCAGAAGGATTTTTCACCTCTTCCTCCAGACAATTGACATAAACATAGTCATTCCCGATTCCCTGCATTTTCGTAAATTTCATTTTCGCATCCTCCTGTCTGTGTTATACCGCTTCCTTTAACTTCAGTGTAAAGAATCCAGAGTAATATCCCTTTGCTTTCAGCGCCTGCAGATTTTCCTGTGTTTCCAAATCTTCTACTACTCCTTTTCTGGAGGGAAGGGAACTCCACGGCTCTATGCAAACATAAGGTGCGTCTGTATGAGGCATATGCCAGATTCCAAGATAAGGCAGCCCCTTTGTTTCCATTTCCAGACCTGCTTTTCCCTTTTCGCTTTCCAGACGCATACGGGTAGGCACATTTCTCAGAATAATCGCATCATCATCAAATAAATCGTGGCGCAGGTGCAGACGGTTCCGAGCATCAAGGGCAAAGAGGTTGTCCTCTCCTGTAACAAAGCAATCCTCAGACATTCCCACACGCATCATGTTGTCCGTATTTACAAATTCAATATAATAGTCTTCAAAATTCAGCCCATCCTCCAGAGGCAGTCCAAAGCCCGGGTGTCCCCCAATGCCGAAATACATGGTCTTTTTATCCTTATTCTGTACACTGTAAGTCACCTTTAATTCCCTGCCCTTTAACTCATATTTCAGCTTTAACTCAAAGTGAAAAGGATACTGGCGGTAGGTTTCCTCACTGTCCTGTAAAGAAAATACAATCTTGCTCTCTGTCTTATCCTTTACCTTTAAAACAGAATCCTTTAAAAATCCGTGGATATCCATTTCATAGGTTTTCCCTTTATAAGTATATTTTCCCTCTGTCAGACGGGCAATATAAGGAAACAGATTAATGGCGCTGTCCCCCCAGTATTTTTTATCTCTCTGCCATAAATACTCTCTGCCTTCTGCGTCCTTTACAGAACACATCTGCCCTCCAAGAGATTGGATAGAAACCTCCATTTTCTCATTTTTGATTGTGTAAACCATACGTTTTCTCCTCCTGCAAAAAATTTCATATGACTATATTAATGCAATTCTCTGTTTTTCGCAAATTTATTTTACCTTTTCTTCCATTTTTCAAGAAAGAAAAAGCCAGAAACTGTGCTTTATGCGACAGCCTCCGGCTCTTTTCCTATCTGAAATAAATTTTATCCTGTATGGAAATATGAATTACGCTTCTTCTACAAATTCTTCTTTGCCTAATCCGCAAACCGGGCATACCCAATCTTCCGGAAGATCTTCAAAAGCAGTTCCTGGTTCGATTCCGTTATCCGGATCTCCTAATTCTGGATCATATACATATCCGCATGGTTCACATACATATTTTTTCATTATAAATACCTCCTGTTAAACTTTATTTTTTCATTTTTTTAGAAATCTATTCTTTATTTCGCTCTTAGTTTACCACACTTCCTCAAAAGTTTCCAGAGTAAAATTGTAAAGTTTTCAAAAAAAAGAATCTGCTCCGCAGGCGACGAAGCAGATTCTTCTTGCATGATAAGACAATAGACGATTGCAATCTATTGTATATATAAGGGTAACGGGTGCCGAATAAAATCTCGAACCCACGTCCTACTCTTATAAGAACTGAGCTGCAACGATTGCAGCAATCATCAACGGGATATTGAAATGTAAGAATGTTGGTACACAGGTATCCCAGATATGGTCATGCTGACCATCGGCATTCAAACCGGAGGTTGGACCAAGCGTTGTGTCTGATGCAGGTGAACCAGCATCTCCAAGAGCTGCTGCTGCTGACATCAGAACGATGGTTGCTGCCGGTGAGAAGCCCATTTCGTGACATAACGGAACGTATAATACTGCCAGTACAGGAACGGTACCAAAGGAAGTACCAATACCCATAGTTACCAGAAGACCGATTAATGTGATAATGGTTGCTGCAACCCATTTGTTTCCGTTCATCAAAGAAATTGCACTCTTAACCAGCTCATCTACTGCACCTGTATTCTGCAGAACAGTTGCAAAACCGCCTGCTACTAACATAACAAATGCGATGAATCCCATTAATTTAATACCGCCCTGGAACTGTTCATCAATATCTTTCGGTTTTACTGCCTGGAAGATAAACATAACCAGAAGTCCGCCAAGAGCTGCAACCGGAAGAGAACCATAAATAATCTGCAGAGCAACTACAACTACGATGGCTGCAAGTGTTACCCAGTGCTGGTATTTCAGTGTCAAATCTTCTGATTCATGTACGCCCTCAAGCTGAATATCTTTGTATTCACGAGGTTTTCTGTATGTAATGAATACTGCAATAGCAAGACCAATAAGCATAGCCACTGCAAGAATCCAGTTAACTGCTGTAATGTCATTGACGGTAACTTTCCAGCCAAAGTCTTTTGCATTATCATTGATGTTATCTCTGATAATGCCCATGAAAATCAGACCGAATCCCATAGGAACTGCAATGTAAGGCGCCTTATGACCAAATGCGATGGTACAGGCAACTCCACGTCTGTCCAGTTTCATCTTGTTCATCATAGCCAGTAATGGCGGAACCAGAATCGGGATATATGCAATATGAATCGGAATAATATTCTGAGATGCACATGCAATTACCAATAAGATAGTCAACAGAATCCATTTATTTCCGCCTACTGCTTTCGCAATTTTCTTAGAAAGGATTTCTGTGATACCGGTATACGCCATAGCTGAAGCAAAAGTACCAAGCAGTACATATGCCAGTGCGGTTTCTGCATTACCGCTGAATCCGGCAATTACAGAACTCATAATACTGTCATCACCAACAAGCGGCAACCCGCCAATAATTCCTGCTACAAACAGTGAAACCAACATGGACAGTAATACATTTACTTTCAACAGGCAGAGTACGCATAAAAGCAACACTGCCACAATTACAGGATTAAGTAAATTTTCCATAAATAAACCTCCCTCTTTTTTACATTAATGCCGCCGCTAAAGGGGTCCCTCTCCAAACACGGCGGCATTGCACCCGTGATAAAATTTTTATCTTGTTTCGATTGCTCCACCAATGGCCTCTTCTACTGCTTTGATTAGGGAACCATTTTCAATGATTTCTTCGCAATAGTTGATATCGCCGTATAATTCGCGGTCATCGTCTAAGGTTGCTACCTGTTTACGAACTAAATCGTAAGCAGCCTGTGTACCTTTACCAAGACCCTTATTACCTCTCATATCAATACCCTGGCAGGCAACCATCAATTCCATAGCAAGAACACGTCTTACGTTCTTAGCAATCTCTCCAGCCTTTCTTGCTGCAATAGTACCCATGGATACGTGGTCTTCCTGTCCTGCTGATGACGGAATACTGTCAACAGATGCAGGGTGAGCAAGCACCTTGTTTTCAGATACTAATGCTGCTGCTGAGTACTGAACAATCATGAAACCTGAGCAAACTCCACCATGCGGTGTAAGGAATGCCGGCAAATCACTGTAAGCCGGGTTTACCAGACGTTCAATACGTCTTTCAGAAACGTTCGCCAGTTCGGCTACACCGATACCAAGGAAGTCAAAGCTTAATGCCATTGGCTGACCGTGGAAGTTACCGCCTGAAATACCTGCACGGTCTTCCTTGAAGATAATCGGGTTATCTGTTACAGAATTGATTTCAATATTTACTTTATCTAATACATAGTTGATTGCATCTTTGCTTGCGCCGTGAATCTGCGGTGAACATCTTAAGGAGTAAGCGTCCTGTACGCGGATTTCTCCCTGGCGTGTAGTATTTTTGCTGCCTTCCAGCAATCTTAACAGATTTCTTGCTGTTGCAAGCTGTCCGGAATGCGGACGAACATCATGTACTCTGTGGTCCAGGGCATCTACAACACCATTCTGTGCTTCAAAGCAGAGTGCATCTGCAATATCAGCTACTTTCAGTAAGTTCAGTGCATCATAAAGAGCAAGAGAACCTGCTGATGTCATAGCCTGTGTACCATTGTTTAATGCAAGACCTTCTTTTGCAGATAATTCAATTGTAGGAATACCTGCGCGTTTCATAGCTTCTGCACCTGGGAGAAGTTCACCTTCATAATAAGCCATACCAAGTCCCAGCATCGGTAATACCATGTGAGATAATGGAGCAAGGTCACCGGAAGCACCCAGAGAACCTTTCTCTGGGATAAAGGAAGTAACTCCCTTATTCAGCATATCTACCATTGTCTGTACAGTTTCCAGACGGATACCGGAAAATCCTTTTACCAGATTGTTGATACGAAGAAGCATGATTCCTCTCGCAATATCCTCTGAAAATGGATTTCCTGCACCTACTGCGTGTGTGATAATCAGGTTTTTCTGAAGCGCCTTGCACTGATCCTGAGAAATTACCACATCACTGAATTTACCAAATCCGGTTGTAATTCCGTATACAACCTTTTCTTCCGCAACTAATTCATCTACAACCTTTCTGGATTCGATGATGTTCTGTTTTGCTTCCTCTGCTAATTCAATTTTCGCATGACCGCGGCAGATAGCTGCTATCTGCTCTAAAGTCAGGTCCTTTCCCGTGATTACAATATTGTTCATATCGCACCCTCTTTTCCTATATATATTATATGTGGAATTATACAGATTTAGGTGTCAAAAAAGCGTCAATAAATGTCATTTTGCATAATATCTTTTTAGACGTTTTGACTTTACATAAGCAACTTTACTATATTACCACAATAAATTCACTCTGTAATATAAGCGTGAATCTCTTTTAAAAGCCCCATGGTTGTGGGGTTTTTAATTTTTTCCGACAGCTTTAGGCTATCCTGATAAAAGGCTTTTGCCTCCTCTTTTCTACCCTCATTCCACAAAAGCATTGCCATATATGCCTCTGCCCTCTCCAGTCCCCAGTAATATCCATGACGCTTTAAGCAGGACACTGCCTTCTCCAGATACTCCTCTGCCTGTGCTTCCTTTCCCTGCAGGTAATAAATCTGTCCGAGTCCGGAATAAAACTGTCCCATACCATTGGTGATAACCTTTCCGCTTCCCAATTCCACTGCCTTTTGATAACAGGCAAGAGCAGCCTCCAAATCTCCCTGTATTCTCTTCATATCTCCCAGATATCCATGGCAGGCAGCAATCCCCATACGAAAGTGCTCCTTTTCTTCTGCACTGGCACGGAACAGCTCCATAGCTTTATGAAGGGTTTGCTCTGCCTCCTCATAAGAACCTCTGTACAGCAGATACCAGCCCTTTAACCTGGTAAAGACGCCCTTTTCCTCAGCCGGCTGCTGCTCCTTTTCTAAAAGCTCCAGTCCCCGATTCACATAGGCTTCCACCAGCTTTAAGTCCTCCACCTGGATTCCATAGAAAATCATCTGCTTGAAATTATTCAGCAACATTTTTTCTTCACCCAAAAGCTCTGCCAGCTCCATGCTCTTCTGAATACAGAAAATCCCTGCTTCGTATTCTCCCACTGCAATTTTATAACGTCCCTTGACGTAATACATTTCCATTTTCATTTCCTGCGCCTGATGAGAATTTTCCTCCAGACGAATCACTTCTTCAGCCAAAGCCAGCATTTCTGCCGCTCCTTTTGTAATGCAAAATTCGTCGCTGCCATATTCTATCTCCCAATGAAGCACAGGAAAGTTCTCATTTACAATGGTATAGTATTCTTTCAGATATTTTATCTTATACTCATATGTTTTCACCTGATTATGGCTTCTCTCATAGTGGTGAATAATCATTGGAAGACTCTCGAAATTTTTTTTCGCCTCTGCCTGTTTCTCATAATACTCTGCCAGTATCTCATGATACATGCGCTTTTTACCAATACTCTGCCGCTCATACAGATACTCCCGAAAAACCCGATGGACAAATTTATAATAGATATTCCATCCCACCAGCATTTCTTTAATCAAATGCCGCTCCTGCAGCCGCTCCAGTATCTGAAGGAGTGTCAGACGGTCTATTTTGGGAAGCAAAAGCTCCAGCTCCTCTATGCTGATTTTCTCCGGGGAAAGGGACATGCACTCCAGCACCTCATTCTCACTCTCCGGAATTTCTGCCAGACGTGCTTTAATCACATTGGTTGTCTTGGGGGAAATTTCCAGGGTGTATCCCTTCTCTTTAATGAGATTCATAAGTTCCATAAGGAAAAACGCATTTCCATCTGTCATCTGGTAAATATTCTCCCGCTTTTCCTCCTCCTTATCAAGCTGTGGAAGATACCGGTGCAGCAGCTCATCTGCCTCTTTTCTTGTAAAGGAGTTCAGTGCAATGACCTGCAGACAGTCTTTTTTCATCAGCTTTTCCAGGGCTTCCATAACCTTTGTGTCACTGTCCTGGCTATAGGTACACACAAGAAGCAGCCGATCCGTCCCAATGGTGAGCAGCACACGGTTTAAAAGCTGGAAGCTCATCTGATCCATGTACTGGATATCATCAAAGAACAGAACCACCTTATGCTGCTGTGCAATCCTGCGAAACATTTCCAGTACAGACTGCTCCATAATCTGATAAGTCAGCCGCCCCATCTTTTCACTACCCTCTGACAAAAGCCCCTTTAACACTTTTTTCAGCTTGCCTCTTTCATCATCGGTAATATCTCTTTCCAAAAGGCCATTTTCCATACACTGCTCAATTTCCCAGAAAATGTCGTTCCAAGGGCGGAGGAAAAACTCTGTTTCATCTTTATAACATGCTGCATGCAGGGAAATCATCTGATAGCCTTTTACCATCTGTCTTGTCTTTTCCAGCAGCGCGGATTTTCCCACACCCTCCTCTCCGCCTATGGCAACACATTGAGGACACTGCCATCTTCCTGAACCGGTAAGGCATTCGCTGATACGGTAAATCTCCTCTGTTCTTCCGGTAAACGGAAGATTCCAGTTTCCACTGTCTGATGCAACGTTTCCTTTCACATTAAAAATCCGGTGAAAAAGCTCCGTAATCTCCGGAGAAGGCTCTACCCCCAGCTCCTCATCCAGTATTTTCTCCAAATCATAATACAGCTTAATAGCCATATTATAATTGCCACCGGAAGCATAAATATCCATAATCTCCTGATAAAGCTTCTCATTATAAGGGTCATGTTTTAACAGAATGTTGCTGTATTTCTGAATCTGAGCCATATCCTTCACAGCATCTGCCTCATAAAGCCTCTGACGCACAGACTTGAGAAAGAATCGGTTGTACTGTTCCTGCATAGAATCTACCCATTCCTCAAATTCATAGCTGTTCTTAATATGGAAGTGTGAAAGAAAACCCTCCTCTTCCTGTTCCAGAATATTGTCTTCGTTTATGCTGTCCCAGTCAATTTCCGGCATACACTCCGGGTTCAAAGAAATACTGGTATGTCCCGCAGTCACCAGAATTTCCTTTCCCAGCAGTTTTTTTATCTGATAAACAGCCTCTCTTAAATTCTTCCGACCTACATTCTCGTTATCTGCACCCCACAGCACATAAATAATTTCTTCTCTTGTCGCAGTTTTCTTTACACAAAGATAATAGAAGAAGCCCTCTGCCTTTTTATATGGAAAATTTACCCGCTCTCCTCCTGCTTCTACATACGGCCTTCCCAAAAGATGTACTCTGATTTTATCCAAATTCTATCCCTCACATTCTATATACCCCTAAGTATACTAATCTCCCTGTCTAATGTCAACTAAGGGGGCGCTGCACTTTCTTTGAAAACCCGTTGAAAAATCTCGACTTCCAGTATATGATGAAAGTATCATTATGTATCTAGGGGGACATCACATGAACCGCAAACCAACTATACTTTATTATGACCACGGACAGGAAGAAAAACGCAAACTTCTGGAAAAAGGGGTAAGCCGCATGGGCTTTTCTCTGATTCCCGTTCTGCCGATTCAGTTTCCGCAGACCGTAGGATATCTTGCAAAAGTCAAGGGCTTTCCCACCAGAAAGGTTTCTCCGCTGGAAATCCCTCCTGCAATCTCTCAGGAGGTTATGGTTTTATGCTACTTTTCGGAAAAAAATCTGGACATGCTCCTTACTGCCATGAAAAATGAAGTACTTCCTCAGGTAGCTTTGAAAGCCATTCTCACACCCCAGAACAGCTTCTGGACCTTTTCTCAGCTTTTCCTGGAATTAATGGAAGAACACCAGAAATTCCATGCAGAAGAATCCAACAGCGAAAGATAAGCTTCCACTTTCTTTCTTCGCTGTATCGGGGCTACCACAGAAAAGAACAGACAGAAGGATTTCTGTGCCAAATGTGGCAGCCTCCCGTTCTTTTTTTCTTTTTTCTTCCATAAACTGTAGATAACCAATCTCTCTGAAAGGAGATTTCCTTTTGCCAAAAAAACTTCTGAACACTCTTATTCTTATGTCCTTTGCAGGGCTTCTCTTTTTGTGCGCCGCCTCGATTCTGCCGGATATTGTATCCGTAAGCAGCACAGCAGGAGGCAGAGAACTTCCTATTTACTGTGTAGAAACACAAAAGCCGCAGATTTCCATCAGTTTTGACGCTGCCTGGGGCAATGAGGACACACAGACCATTCTGGATATTCTTGCCAAACATAACGTAAAAGCCACCTTCTTTATGACCGGAGGCTGGGTGGAAAGCTATCCTGAAGACGTAAAACGGATTTTTGAGGCAGGACATGACCTTGGAAATCACAGTCAAAATCATAAATACATGACAAAGCTAAGCGACGAAGAGAAAACCCGGGAACTGATGACCGTACATAACAAAGTCAAGGAGCTTACCGGCTATGATATGTTCCTCTTTCGTCCGCCCTATGGAGATTATGACAATGAAGTGGTGAAAAATGCCCGTAAAAACAACTATTATCCCATTCAGTGGAACATTGACTCTCTGGACTGGAAAGACTATGGGGCAGATGACATTGTAAAACGTGTGACAGAAAACAAAAATCTGGGAAACGGCAGTATTATTCTCTGTCATAACGGCGCCAAATATACCAAAGACGCTTTAGAAAAGGTAATTACCACTCTACAGGAAAAAGGATATGAATTTGTTCCTGTTTCTCAGCTTATCTACCGGGATAACTACCATATGAACCACGAGGGACGGCAGATTCCTGACGATAAATAAAATTTTTTCGGAAAGTGATAGAAAACCCATGCCGGGAAACGAATATATAGTATAAGATAAAATACAGAAGGGAATGAGGACGCTATGAAAGTAACAGAAGATAATTTTATTCCTCTGCTCTGCCGAAAAAAGGAGAAAGCTCTGGAATATTGCATGATACATTACGGCGGTCTGGTGAAAGCTGTGATACATAAATATCTGGGAAACCTTCCCCATCTGGAAGAAGAATGTCAAAATGATGTATTTTTCGCTGTGTGGAATCACATTGAATCCTATCAGCCGGAAAAAAACTCTTTTGCCAACTGGATTGCAGGAGTTGCCAGACTAAAAGCTCTGGACTGCAAGCGGAAACATGCGGTTCATATGCTGGAAACAAGCTGGGAAGCCATGGAAGAGCAGGGACAGTCTGCTACACAGACCGTATGTTCAGCGGAGTTCCATGCTATAGAACAGGAATTTTCAGAAGAAACCCAGCAAATGCTTTCCTGCCTGAAGCCAAAAGACCGGGAGCTTTTCCTGAAACTCTATATTGATGAAGAAAACATGGAGGAAGTCAGCCGTTCCACCGGCCTTACAAAGCCTGTAATTTATAATCGGCTCTCCAGAGGAAAAAAACGTATCCGCAATCAATTTACACAAATGAGAGAAAGGAGCGAACGCTTATGAAGGAACAGATTTATACTCTTTTAAATGAAATGGATAACCAGGCAGATTCCTACGAATCTTCCCAGGTTTCGGAACTGGAACTGAAAAAATGGAAAAAACAGTTTTCTGTCCGCCATACCAGGCGCCGCAGCCCTGTAAAATATGTTGCCGCCGCAGCCGTTGCCGTATGTATCATGGGAACCACTCTGTTCTTTCCGCCCACACAGACACTTGTCTATGCGGGTATGAAATCCGTCACCTACAATCTGTCCCAGCTTCTGGGTATCCAGAAGGATTTATCTCCTTACCGCACCGTTGTGGGAGGTACCATCAGCAAGGACGGATTTACCGTAACGCTAAATGACGTGGTGCTGGACGAAAATCTCCTTTACATTTCTGACACCCTGACCGTGCCAGAAAAAATAGAAAACTTTGCCGGAAACGGAGCTGCGACCTGTGATGTAAATGTATTCATTAACGGAAAAATGGCCTCCTGGGGAGCAAGCGGCGGTATGGAACAGGCTGATGACTATAACCTGATCTCTTCCCGGCGCATTGCTCTGGAACCTGTGGATTCTACAGAAAGCCTGGATATGGAACTGCGATACTCTGTGGACGGCAAAGCCATAGGCAGCTTTTCCTTTGCCGCCACCGGAAAAGAGCTCCTTGAAGATACGTTTACTGCTTCTCTGGACACAGAAGTTTCTCTGCCTGACCAGACAACACTCAAATTTTATAAATATTCCTCGAATGCTATGGGACAGAAAATTTATTTCAAATTTACTACGGAGCGCATGGATTACGATATTGTTCTGAAAGGAACAGATAATCTGGGAAATCCGGTGGAATTTTCCCTTCGTACTGTCAATGACCACATTGGCTGCATGGAAGTGGACACACTGAAAAACGGATATATCCGTGATGAGGCAGAATCTCTGACGCTGACTCCGTATATTGCCAAGATGCCGGAAGAAAGTGGACAAATGAGCTCGGACTTCCAGCCTGTTGGAGAGAGTTTTACAGTTATGACAAAATAAACATCTGACAAAATCATAAAACAGAAAAGGGCTGCTGTAAGAAATCCGCACTATAAATACTTCAGATTACGGTTTCGTACAGCAACTCTCTTTTCTATTTCTTTTTATTCGCATTTCTCATTGCCTGAAATCCAATCAGAACTGTCCATACATAAGCACAGGTCTTTGGAATCATCAGCATTCCAATCATGGGAATGGTATCTGCCCAAAGCACCACCGGAATATAAAATCCAAAGCTCAGTACAATAGTCAGCCACATATACTGAAATTCTTTATCCTTATGTTCTTTTGCACTTTTGTAAAACAGAAGAATAATCAAGAGTCCCAACAGGGCAAACGGAATGTTTCGGTAAATTCCCCAGGAAAGAGGCGCATCTGCACTCAGCCATTGATTTTGCGGGAACAGACACAATAAGATTCGTAACGCTGCCAAAACATAAACCGTTGCTGTCACTCCATTTTTCCCTTTGATTTTATAACGAATCCGCCACACATAGTACAGAAGAATATAGAAAATTGTCATAGTGATTGAAGTGATAAATTTTCCCATACCTAATGCTTCTGTAAAATTTTCCAGTCCTGTTGTACAAAGGGCAAAGGCTCTGGGAATCAGATGAAACGCATCTCCTGCACCCAGCACCACTGCCATGATTCCAAATAATCGAAATTCTCTGTTTCCTTTACTTTTTGCAATCATTAGAATTCCAATTGTAATCACAGATATCAAATAGACTGCATCAAAAAGTGTTTCTGCAATTGCCTGCATAAAAATATCCTCTCTTTCTTTATTTCCTGCTTTTATTTTGCAGTTTCCATATCTATATTTCTCGTGCGAACGGTTTTATAATAACTTTTCCCAAAAAGGATTCCTGCTAATAACAGTGCAGCTCCCAACCCGGTATAAAATACAGCAATGAATACTTCCGGTCCCAGCCCGGAAACCCGCAAATAGATTCCTCCGGTCATCATCACTGCCATAATCACAAAGGATTTCACATCAAAAAATTTCAGAAAAAAATGATATTCTTCTCTATAACCCCGGATTCTCTCTGTATGTTTTTTCACCAGACGACCAAAAATAAATGTCTGGAACACCAAAAATACAAGAGCGGATAAAAAAATATGAAACACGGAAATATACGGCGCATATGCCAGAAGTCCTATGCGTAAAATATTAAATCCTGCCACACACCAAACCAGACTTGCTATGAGTAAAAGTGTTTTTCTCTGTACCTTCATTCTTTCAACCTCCTTTCTGAACATCGTTCATATTTGTGTAAAAAAATTTCTGCTTTATAAAATCCTCTATCTGCAGCGAGCTGCTCTGCAACATAATCCCGTTTCGCAGCAGCTCTTTCCATAACTCCTTATTAGTAAAGCACTCTGCAGACCATTCCTAAAATCCCGCTGCAATCATAATTTTGCTGCAGAAGAGCTGCAATAATCAGGGAAAAAATCAATTCTACAAACTTTTCTCTGGTAAAACTTTCATCAAAAACTCCGGAACGAACCTTTTGATCTTGTTTCAGTACCATAAAAAGCCCTTCCTGAATATGCTTCCAGGACTGCGCCATAAGCTGCTGCCCCTGAGTCTTCTCTTCTCCCATAAAGCTCATGGAGTGCAAATTAAAAAAACCAGGATATTTTTCATCTCCTCTTTTCATGCTTTCGAAAACCCACTGTATACAATCTGTAAAGTTCTCAAATTGTCCCTGCCCTCCTGGAAAATGAAAGATGTCACACCAGACACTTTCCACAACCGCAGAGATCAAATCAGTTTTGGAAGAAAAATAATTATAAACAGAACCGATGGAAATATTACAGTCCCTGGCAACTGCCCGTATGTTTACCGCTCCCCAGCCCTGCGTCTGTATCAGCTTGCGGCTTACAGCCAAAATCGCTTCTCTGGAAGTCACAACAGTATTCAAGAAATCACCTCCCTGTGAAATGCGCCTCAAAATGAACTATGTTCAGTATAGGGGATATGGTCAAAAAAGTCAAGTACTTTAGAACAAAGAATTATCTTATCGAAAATAAATTTTCCTATAAAGAAAAAAAACTTCACGAATCTTTGGATAACTGAAAACTTTTGGCTGTACTTGATTTTTCAAATGTAATGTTGCAAACATGTTAAAAACGCATGACTTTCATTACTTCTCACCATAACAAGCCCTTACAATATCTTGTATTCTCCTTATAAGATGTCCTGTCATAAAGAAAATTGTTTCATAATGCATATACTTCAATATATTTTCATCAAACATAAACTTTAGATTAGCAGGAAATTCATCATCAGCCTCCCAATATTGGAGAATAACTGGCAAAAATGAAAAGGGATATAATTTTATAGCAACATCTCCTTTTAAATCTACCCTCTCTCCCATAAGTTCACAAACAGCCTCCAATTCTTTTACCTTACCATTAAAATAATCTGCTGCTCTCTGAAACATATTATTTCCCGGAGTTGACGATTTCACCGTCCCTTTCAGCATATTTAAAGAACAGTACTTTCCCGACAAACCAGACGTGTTTTTCCCATAACAAAGGACATCATATATTGTCATAGATTCATTATAATCTGCTTCTACGTAATTTCTGAAACAATCATCTGACCACTCTGCTATTCCATTTTTTCGATTAATCCTATAATGCCTTAATACAAAATCCAAATATAAATATTCCGAATCATTCTTCAGTGAATATTTCTGAATCATCATTGTCTGGTCATACTTTATAAATTCACTCCGCATCTGATTACGCATAATTTCATAATTTGATAATGCCATTGTTCAATCACCTATTGCTTTGCTATCAATGAGATTACTTTTTCTGCAATGTTTTCTCCAAACACTTGAAACTGCTCTGCATCTTTGTTCATTGTTTCGACGATTCCAACTGCTCCCAACTGGAACTTATTTGTCGTGTTTTTGCCAGCTCCGGAAAAAACTAACATCCTCTTTAGCATCATATTTCTGACAACATCCATAATAGCCGTATCAACGCCTCCTATTGGAGACTGTGCTGTTACAAATACCGCACCTAATTTCCCACTTAAATCGAATCTTACATTGGAATCAAACCATTTCTTCAATTCCCAGCTCATTCCAGCACAATATACCGGTGTTCCGAAAATCACCGCTTCACTTTGCTGAAGAAATTCATAATCCACTTCATCATCTCGAATAGACATTAAGTTTACCTGTGCAAATGGAAATCTTTTTAAAATTCCTTCTTCAATATATTCTGCAGCAACTTCTGTATTTCCACCCTGACTTACATAAATAATTGATATCTTCATTCCTCTGTCCTCCTTATATTATAGAAATAATTGTGATATTCCTTTTGTAATATCTATCTCTGTCATTTTCGGATCAATAAATCCCACATAATAGATTCCAAAATATATAAAAAATATAATATGGATTTCTTCCTCTGAAAGTTTTTTTTCATAATTTGCTGCAAACTGTTCTTGCAAAGTCACATATATGTGATGGAGCTCCTCCCTTACAGCATTTTGAAGTTCCTTACTATAGGAAGCTAATGCTGTAGTCATAATAATTTTCTTTGGTGTAATCAGCATATTTCTACTCTCTGAAACAGAATGAAAAAACGCATTCATATATGCTTTCATATCAGAAAATTCTTTTATATCTCTTGCCTCAAACCAATCTATGATCTGAGAACACAACATTTGTCCTGCTCTATGAACTGCTGCTATATTAAGACTGTTTTTATCCCCAAAATAACGTAAAACTTTTGAATGACTCATACTGGCTTCCCTGGAAATTTCCCGCAGAGAAATATCCGTTATAGGTCTTGTGTCTGACAACCGGTTATATGCATCCAGAATTTCTATCTTTATTTTTTCTTTATCTACAATTAACGGCATCCTAATACCTCTTTTGTAATAATCACATATTGATTTTTCAAACCAAATGGTCTATTATAATAATAAACCACTTGGTTTATAAAATCAATCTTTAATTTCAAAACGATTCGAGAAGGGAAGCATTTAATTTGAGTACTATTGTTTTAGCATGCAGTTCACTAAAAGAATACATTAAAACCGCAATGGAAACACAAAATGTAAATTACGATATCATTTTAATTGATCGCAGTTTCCATATAGAACCTGCAAAAATGAAAAGAGAAATACAAAATACCCTTTCAAAGCTTCCGACTAATATCGATACTGTACTTGTTGCTATGGGATTCTGCGGCGGCACATGGGATAATGTAACATTTCCTTTTCGAATTGTAATTCCACGAGTAGACGACTGTATATCCATGCTACTGCAAACGGATGACCAATACATTTCAAACAGAAAAGAAACCGGAACATCTTTAGATTATGTTTCCGGTAGTAATCGAATATTGGAAAAACTGTTGACAGGAAGATGGGATAAACAATTTTTAGTCGCCGAACCCGGTCATAGGATCCGACATGCAGATTTTTTTGAATAACATCCAATTTTTAATTATAAACTATAATAAAAAATCGTAGAGGGGGCTGTCGCACTAAGTAATTAGCGCCACAGCCCCCTCATATTCTTTTACACTTAGTTTGTCCACCATGATATCGTGTTTTTCCCTTTCAGATATCCCTTAAACTGAGAAACACTATATTTTGGCGGTATACTTACCAGCATATGAATATAGTCTGGCATTAAGTGTCCTTCTATAATTTCCACACCCTTATAAGCACTTGCTACACCCCCGCATAGCAGGTGGTTTTATGTACTCAATTTCTTATGCTTCTTGCCAGCTTCTTATTTCCGGCACTGCCTCTCCGGCTTTTTTCATGTATTCCTTTAATTTATCTCTTAACTCTTTTTTCACCCCTTCATATCCCGGAAACTTTATTAGATTCTCATTTTCGCAGGGATCTTTTTCCAGATCATATAAATATTTTTCATAATATATGTCTGCTCCGGAACAATTCCATGGATCTTCTTTTGCCACAACACAGTATTTCCACCTGGAGGTGCGGATTGCCCGCCCCACTTCGCTTTCGCTAATTTGAAGAAATACACAGTCCTCCCAGTTCTGTGCCGTGCCTTCTGCCAGGACTTTTAAGGAACGCCCCTGAAAATCTTCCGGCTTTTCAATGCCCGCACAGTCCAACAAAGTAACCGGCAAATCCATCAGGCTGACCAGGTTCGGAATCTTTTTCCCGCCTTTGAAGGCTCCTCCTGCTGCAAGCAAAGGAATATGGATACTAGATTCATGACAGGAACGCTTATACTCCTGGTTCCTGGTGCAAAAATGACAGCCATGGTCTGAGGTATAGAACAAAATCGTATTCTCCCACAGTTTATGTTCTTTGAGCGTATCAATCAAACGCCCCACATTTTCATCTAAACTATGGCACTGCCCCAGATAATCCGGATAACTGGCCTCCCAATCTCCTGCACCCTTTATCATATCCTGTGGAGGAACAAAGTTTTTAAACTTTTCCTTACTTCCATCCGGCCCTTCAAAGCGATTATGGTCATTCTGGTGATGGGGCTCTATCTGGGAAATAAACAGGAAGAACGGATTCTCCTTTTTATATTCCTGCAAATAGTGAATGGCATAATTATTGATTGCATCTGCCCGGTATCCAATAAACTCCTGTTTTTTCCCGTTTTTGTCAAAAACATATCCATCATATCCGTGAGAGGTCGCTTCCAGCACATCAGAAGCCATCCAGTAATCACGGTATCCGCCTCTTCTTTCTTCCGGGATTGCCCTTGTTTCAAAATTTTCTTCATCCACTGGTGCTGTATAGCTAGCCCTGTTGGATGCAAGATGCCACTTTCCAACGTATGCGGTATCATAGCCTGCTTCATGAAAATAATCTGCCAAGGTCTTGATATTTTGCGGCAGAGCCAGTGCATTCCTGTGACATCCAATCTGCGTAGCATATTTCCCACTTTGCAGGCAGGCTCTTGCCGGACCGCATACCGGCTGGCAGGTGAACGCATTTTCAAACAGAACACCTTCTTTTGCAAGACGGTCTAAATTGGGCGTCACATTGAGACTTTGCCCGTAGCATCCCAGGGTATCCCAGCGCTGCTGATCTGAAAAATAAAAAATTATATTCGGTTTCTTCATCTTCTCTCCTATTTCAATCCTGTAGATACGACACCTTGTACAAAATATTTCTGCGCACACAAGAACAGAATAATCATGGGAACAGAAATCAAGGTTGCTGCTGCCATCATAGGCCCCCAACGTACTGTAGTTTCATCCCGGAACATGGTTAAAGCAAGCTGTACGGTACGCATACCCTCTGAATTTGTCATAACCAGCGGCCACAGATAATCATTCCATACTGCAGAGCCTTTCAAAAGTGCCAAGGTAGCCAGAATAACTTTTGAATTGGGAATGTAAATAGAAAAATATGTTCTCCATTTACTTGCCCCGTCAATCATTGCCGCTTCATCCAGGGAACGTGGGAAATTTTCGTAAAACTGCTTACAAAGGAAAATTCCAAAAGATCCGGATACCAGAGGAATAATAATTCCCGGCATGGTATTCATCAATCCGGAACCACCAAATCCCATAAAGTTATTTCCGCCGGCAAATGGAAATTTTGCCATGATCAGGAAGGTTGGCAGCATGGTAACCTGAGGCGGCATCATAAGTCCCACTAATAACAATGTAAATAATGCTTTTGAACCACGGAAGTGAAGTCTTGCAAAAGCATATCCTGCTATGGAGTTAAACAGCAAAGAAAATACAATACTTACAATGGTAATAATGAAAGAATTCCGAAAATAAATGCCCCAGTTTCCAGTAGATAATGCTTCTCTATAGTTATCAAAATGAAAGGATTCCGGCAGAAAATGAAAGACCGGCGAATTAATTTCTCCTGTTGTTTTAAATGAAGTAGAAATCATCATCACAATGGGAAAAATCATAATAAAAGAAACTACAGCCATACCAACTAGCCAAACTACTTTTGTCCATTTCTTTTTTTTCATATCTTTCCTCCTATGAAACATCGATATCTTGGCCTTTGTTGCCAAACTTGAATACAAGCATCGTAACAATCAGTGAAAATGCTAACAGCAATACCGCCATGGCACTGGCATATCCCATTTTAAATTCCAGAAATCCTCTGCGGTAAATCTGGTGTACCACCGTTGTAGTGCGGTTTAGCGGGCCACCGCTTGTAAGAATATTTACCTGTTCAAACACTGCAAAACTGTTTACGATTCCTGTTACTACCAAAAAGAATGTGGTAGGTCTTAACATAGGCCATGTAATATTCAAAAATCTCCTTATAGGGCCTGCTCCATCTAACTGAGCAGCTTCATATAAAGACTCTGGGATTCCGGTAAGGCCTCCCAGGAAAATCACCATGGAATAACCGCAGTTTTTCCAAATTCCTACCAGAATAATACATAACATTGCCTGGCTCGGATTGATCAGCCATTTCTGCGGTGCAATCCCTATAGTTTCAAGTAATCTGTTAAAAATTCCGAAATTCGGGTTATATAACCACAGCCACACCATAGAAACGCATACCATAGACATTACGTTTGGAAGGTACAAAGCAGTCCTGAAAATAGGAACTGCTTTTGACTTCTTGTAAAGTAAAACAGCTAACAAAAGTCCAAGGGCAAGCTGCACTGTTAATGTGACAACCGTGTAAAACAACGTATTTGTAATGGCTCTCAGGAATTCTGAGTCTGAAAACAATTTCACATAATTCTTTATTCCTAAAAATTTAGGAATGGCATACATATTGAAATCTGTTAAGCTGTAATATAAGACCATTCCAATTGGAATCAAAATAAACACAGCGAAAATCAAATATGCCGGCAAAATCATGAGATATGCTTCTTTATCACTCTTCTTTTTCGTTTTTACTGCTTGTTTCGCCACAGTACCCCCTCCTTTTATTGATTGTCTATTTCTTCCTGTACCTTCTTTCCAGCTTCTTTTAAAGCTGTTTTGGCATCGCTCTGGTCATAATAAACCTGCTCCATAGCATCATCCACATAAGTCAGGACACTGTTGAAATATGGAACTTTCGGGCTTCCTTTTCCGATGGAGATTGCTTCCAGAATCCGTTCCCCGTTTTCTGTATCCAACTTCAGATAATCTTCCTCCAGAGAAGTTCTTACAGGAGCTGCATTTACGGTATCCATCCATGTCTTCATAGAATCCTGGCTGCACATATATTTCATCAGTTCCCATGCACCGTCTTTATGTTTTGAGTTTGCATTCATGAACATGAAATGCATACCGCAAAAGGTTGCACTGTTCTTATTGGAGAACATTGGAACCATTTTCAGTTTTCCTTCCAGCTCACCTGTGTTGGCGCCATTAAATTCATTTTCATTTAATATCGTCATAGCTGCTGTTCCGTTTTTAAATGGATTTTGGTCTGCCTGGGTATTATCCCATTCCACAAGCCCGATATCTTTCAACTCTTTCATAAATTCAAGAGCTTCTACTGCCTCCGGCTGGTCGAATAAAATTTTATCTTCTGCCTCGTCAATAAAGTTTTCCATGCCATTTTGCATTGCAAATACCTGGAAATACTGGTTGATATTAGTACCACTGGTCGGAAGGCCAAATCCACACTGAACCACTGTCCCTGACTTATCTTTTACTAAAAGTTTCTCATGAGCTTCTTTTAACTCTTCCCAATTGGCAGGTGGGTTATTGGGGTCTAAGCCAGCCTTTTCAAACAATTCTGTGTTGATGATAAACATACGTGCATCCGGTGTATATGGGATTCCGTACATTTTGCCGCCGATACTTCCTGCTTCCACAACACTGTCATAATAATCATCCAAATCTTCCCAGTCTTTTACATAGTCATCCAGACACTCATACTGTCCCATAGGAGCTCTTGCACCAATTGAAGACATAGAGTAGTGTATTACATCCGCTGCCGTTCCTGATGCAAATCCTGTGTTTAATTTTGTTTCAAAGTCATCGCCCCATGGAGCTTCCTGATATTCCACTTCATACTCTGGATGCTCTTTTTCAAATCCTTCAATCATCTGCATAAATGCTTCTTTTTTATAATCTTCTGTTCCAGCCCGCAAGAATACCAGCTTTTCTTTTCCCTCTTTGGATTTTCCTTCCTTTGTGGAAACCAAATCCTCGTTTCCGCCTGAACATGCTGCAGAAGAAATCACAATCCCTCCTGTCAGCAGAACGCTAAGCACTGCTTTCCATTTTTTCCTCATAATTTTTCATTCCTCCTTTATCTTTCTTTATCAGGTAATCCAAATTATACATTTCCTATAAGTTTTTTCCATGCATCCTGTACATATTTTTTTGTGATTCATTTGCGTTTTTGTATTATTTAACACACTTCCCCAGATTCTCATTAAAATCCTCTCTATGTTTTGTCTTATTTTTTGTTTTTCTTGTAATATATTTACATCTTTTAGACATAAAAAAACGTCAATCCAGATAGGAATCAACGTTTTTTACTTCTATATACCTATTGTTTTCTAAATTCCAGAGGAGTCATTCCTGTATATTTTTTGAATACTTTGCTAAAATATGCCGAATCTGGAATGCCCACCAGGCATCCGACCTGATAAATGCTCTGTTTTGTCTCTGCCAGTAGTTTTTTTGCTTTTTCCATCCGAAAATCCAGCAAATAGGAATATATATTTTTCTGTGTTTCTTTCTTAAATAAATGGGACAGATAGCTCTTGTTCATGTGTACATAATTTGCAATCTCTTCCAATGAAATATTTTCTTTGTAATTTTTCTCAATGTATTCCAGGACTTTACATACGGCTTCACTATAATCCGGGTGCTGGCTCTGTAACTCCAGGATAAATTGCCTGGCATACCAGGTAACCTTTTCTTCCAGAATATCCATATTCTTGCAATGCGTGATTAGGATCAGCTCATCAATAGAACAGTTTTTCCGCTGTGCCTCATCTAAATAATTCCAGTAAATCTTCAAAAGCAAATCTAACACAAACCTTTTCACCAATGCAACATCCGGCATTTCCCTGCGGAACCTGTCAAAGATTTCCTCTAATGTTTCCAGTGCCTGTTCATACTGGTATGCTTCCCATCTTTCCTGCTCTTCCTTAAACAAGCTTTCGTATTGCTCATATCCGGTCTTGCTTATGTCGGTCCGACCATAAAACTCCAAACGCTCTGCTATTTTTCCGGCACCTTTATAGATTTTTTCCAGATCACTTCCATCCCTGCCGATTCCGCCTGCACACAAAAATATCTCTGCATTTCCAAAAGAAGTCAGGGTTTGGTGCACCTCTGATATCAGTTTTGAAACCTCGTTTTCTGTTGTTTCAGCAAGAATAATGGCTTCCCTTTCATTTTGGGGCATGAAAATGATTTTCCTGTCTTTTTCCTGAAAGAAAAATTCCATGATCTGTTCCACCCGCTCCAGTCCAACCTGCTCATTTTCATTCTTCAGTATCATAACCGTATAGTCTCCCCCGCCCCACAAGCGTTCAAAGACCAGCAATCTTTCCGGTGTATTCCAGTCCCCCTCTTTCATCATTTCCAGAAAAAAGGATTTCATTTCCTCCTGCTTTCTTTCTTTTTTCCAGTTTTCTTCGCTTTTTAGGCTGTTTTCTGCCTTCTGGATACAGCTGCACAGCTCTTCCTTTGTAATTTCTGATTTTAACAAAAAATCTTTTACGCCTAATTTCATGGCTTCTCTCGCATAAGAAAAGTCATCGTAGGCACTTAAAATCACGGTGTACGGAGCCATGCCTTCTTTCTTTAACTGGCTGACCAGCTCCATGCCATCCATAACAGGCATCCTGATATCCGTAAACAGCAGGTCTGGTTTCCACTCCCTGCAGCACGCCAGAGCCTGGCTTCCATTTGTGCACGTTGCCACCACCTGGCACTCCGGAAACAAAACTTCGATATTCTTTTTCATCCATTTTAAAATAATTTCTTCATCATCTGCAATTACAACCTTCACTTTTTTCCCCTTCCAAATGCAAGACCGGTATTTCTACCTGGAACGTGGTTCCGCCTTTTTCATTCAAAAAAACATATAATCCATAGTTTTCTCCGAAATTCCTCTTGATTCTCATTTGAATATTAGAAATTCCGATTCCGCTAAACTGTTCCTTCACCTGCGGTACTTCTCTGCTTTCTATACACGTTTTTATACGTTCTAGATCTGCCCCGACTCCGTCATCCTCCACTTCGATGATAACTTTATCGTTTCTGCTATATGCACGTATCCAGATATGCCCCTGCTCTTCTTTTGTGTTAAATCCATGAGAAATACTATTTTCCACCAGAGGCTGAATCAAATTTTTCAAAATACCAAGTGCTCCGGTTTCATACTCTATAACCATTTTCCACTGAAACTTATTTTTATATCTCAAAGACATGAGTTCCAGATACTCTTCCACCATATCCATTTCTTCTTTAATTGAAATGAACTTCTGCTGGCTGGCAAAAGACTTTCTAAGCAGCTTTGAGAAGGAAAGCACTGCCTGGTCTGCCTCCTCATATTCTTCCATCTGGATCATAAAGCGGATGGTCACCAGAGTGTTATAGAAAAAGTGGGGATTAATCTGTGCCTGCAAAGCCTGTATTTCCAACCTGTGCTTTTCTTCCTCTTCCTTTTCCAGCTGCCTTAGCAGCTCCTGTATCTTATCCAGCATAATGTTAAAATTGCGGAAAATACCCTGGAATTCTGTTTCATAATTTTCTGAAATTTTTGCCTCTAAGTTTCCCTCCGATACTTCAAGGATATTTTTGTTCAGGCGTTTCATTCTTCCTTCTATAATTCTGCAGTTATGGAGCACAATAAAGGTCAATACCGCAAACATCGCTGCACCAAGCCCCAGGATCAGCAGCACATAGAAGGACCAGAAATTTTGATAAGGCTCGTAGCTGATCAATTTCCAGCCCGTCTGGAAAATGCTGCTGAATCTGATATGGCAATTTTGCTTTTTAACATTTCCCACGAAAAAACCTTTTTCGTTTTCTGTAATCTTTTTATAATAGGAATTTTCTTTGATATCCGTACCATAAAGTGCTGGGTCAGAGGCATAAATGATCTTTCTGTATTGATCCATGACAATTACATTTTCCACATTTGTCCCATTATCTTCCGCCTCATTTCCCCAGATATCATGGGAAATAGCCACCAGCACTGTCGCAATTTTTCTTCCACTGTTGAGATTGCGGATATTCCGGATTGCAAATAAGGTATCTTCCTGAAACATACTTTTTAGCAATGGGCTTCTGTATTGGGGCAGGAAATAAATTTCATCCCTTTTCTCTTTTGCCTCCGGGTACCATGGTTCTTTTTGCAGGTCTTCAAATTTGACCTCATCTCCCAGAACCCCAAAGGAATTTTGAAAATAGCTGCTTCCATTGCTGCATAATATCATAATCTGATATTGCCTTTCCGGGAATAATTCCGTCAGCTCCGTCATTTTTTTCTGAATCTTATCATTTGCCTGGATCTTTTCATACCCGGTAAGCTTTGTTTTCTGTGATAAAATCTGATTGATTTCAAAATCCAGATACAACATATTGGTGATCTTCACGATTTCTGTATTTCTGGCTGAGATATTACTGCACCGTTCCTCAATGGCTGATAATTTACTTTTATTCCATTCGTAATTGCTTTTCTGAAAAACTGCAATTGTTAAAATGCAGAACAAAAGAAATAATGGTACTACGATCACAAAATCAAATAATAAAACGGTTCTTTTTATGCTGTATTGAAATCTTCTTTTCATCATCAACTCCTCTTTTATTCATTTGTATATTGTAACAATTTTATACTCTTTTTTCAACCATTACACAGTCACATTTACCATATAAAATTCTTATTAAGCAAACAAAACGGAGTGTCCCTGTTACAAGGAACACTCCACTGCAATTACAAAATTTCATAAACTTTTGTCTCATAAGCACCCAGAGAAATTTTTCCTTCTGCCTGCTCTTTTGTATCCATATCCTTTGCCGGTTTTTTCATCCAGATTTCCTGTTTCTGATCCGAATAATTCAAAACAAAAATATACATTTTGTGGTTCTTTTCCTTCACGGTAATCTCACATTCCTCAGGCACTTCTACCACATCACGATATGTCTCCACAACACCTGTATAATCCAGAAAAGCTTTTACATTTTCTCTCGTAAAAGTTCCTCCAAAATGAAGTACTTTTCCTTCTCCATATGTGTTTTCGATTAATACCGGACTTCCTTTATAATAGTTTCCTGCATATTTTGCCAGTACATTTGCATGTGTACCAACTGGTTCCAAAATGTCATTAAAAATACCTGTTTCCAGCATATTTCCATTCCAGTCCATCATCACATTCTCATCCGCAGGTCCTACAAAAGTAAATTCTTTCACATCACTTCCAGAGATTTCTGATAATAATCCAGGCATAGGTGTCATAACACACTTACCATTTTCATCTTTTTGACCTGTCCTGGCTCCCAGAATCAGGCATCCTCCCTTAGCAACATATTCTTTTAAAAGAGCCGCCTTTTTTTCTGATAAAATTAATCCATGCGGATAAATCAGCACCTTGTATTTTAACAACTCTTCTACCTCTGTATTTTCTAAAAGATAGAGATAATCCATTGGTGTATGATTCAACTGAGATGCAATAAAAATTTCCTCTTCACTGCTCCATGTAAGTCTGCGATGCCATACATCTACCTGTGCATCCCAGATATTACTATAATCTTTGATCATAGCAAAAGCTGCTTGATTTTTTGCTCCTGCTGTTTCTTCAATAGCCTGAACTCTTTCATATATTTTCTTTACTTCTGCCAGCTTCCGATTGTCACGATTATCATAATCCAAGATTCCATGCCAATAAATCTCTGTCCCAAACGTGCAGGTTCTCCAACGGAAAAAACTCACATAATCTGCTCCATGTGCAATGCTCTGCATTGCCCAAAGCATCATCTGCCCTGGTTTCGGTGCAGGTGCTTCCATTCTGGTATTCCATCCATTCGCACCCGACTGCTGCTCCATAATACCAAAGTGAGGACAAATAGAACGAACTTCTGTCAGTTTATCACTCCACCTTCTGTCATTTAAATTTTTTGAATGTTTTGGATCTTCACAGAGACAATATGCAAAATTCGGATAAGAATCGTATGTGTACACATCCAGAGCTTCGTCTGTTAATCTATGATTATCCAAATTCTGGAACATACCATTTGTAGTAATAAAATCTCCCTTTTTTACATATTTTCTCAGAATATCACTCTGCATTTTACAGAATTTCACTGCACTGTCTGACACAAAACGGATATAATCCAATGTCTGATGAGGATTTGTGGAATTATGTATCGTAATTCTTGGCACATAAATTTCTTCCCATCTGGTATATTCCTGATTCCAGAACACAGATCCCCATGCCTGATTTAAAGCATCTAATGTTCCGTATTTTTCTTTTAAAAATTTCCGAAATGCCAGCGTATCACTCTCAGAGTAGAATTCATCCACTTCACAATTTATTTCATTATCGATTTGCCAGCCTATTACACTCGGATGTTTTGCATAGTGCTCTCCAAATTTTTCCACAATTCTTTTACACAATTTTTGATATACCGGCGAATTGTAATTATAATGTCTGCGCATACCGTGGCGGAATTTCACACCGTCCATCCTGCAATTTAAAACTTCTGGATATTTTTCTGTAAGCCATGCAGGAGGGGTTGCTGTTGGTGTACCAAAAATCACATTCATATCTGTCTTTGCAACTACCTTCAGAAACTCATCAAAAAACTCAAATGTAAATTCTCCTTCTCTTGGCTCTACTTTACTCCATGCAAATTCTCCAATGCGTATAGTTTTAATTCCATGGGCAAGCATTCTTTCCAAATCCTCTTCCCACATATTTTTATCCCAATGCTCCGGGTAATAGCAGGTTCCCAGTGACAGTGTGTTCCATTGATAATTTTGCTGTTTTCTCATAAGCTTTCCCTTTCATTCATTATTCTTTAGAGATGTTCCGTGGAATTAAAAATGAAATTCTGGTTCCTTGTTCTTTTTTACTTTCAATTTTTAACATGCTTGCTTCGCCGTAACACAATAATAATCTGCGATAAACATTCTTTAATCCAATAGACTGTTTTGTGTTATTTTCTCTGCATTTTTTATACAAATCCAGAATTTCTGTTTCATCCATTCCAACGCCATTGTCTTCGACCAAAAATGTAAGAAACTCATCTTGTATCGAAATATTGATAGATACTTTTCCTTTTTCTATTTTAGGTTCAAGTCCATGGATAATTGCATTTTCAATCACAGGCTGTAAGATAAAATTAGGCACCATACAAGAATAGGCATCTTCTTCCACAAAATATTCTGATGAAATTTTGTCTCCAAAACGTTCTTGTTGAATTAAAAGATAATCCTTTACTGTGTTCATTTCCTCTCTTAATGTGATAAAACTATCTTTTTTAATGGTAGCCCTTAACAGTTCTGCAAGAGCAATTGTCATTTCAGAAACATCCATATTTCCTTTAGCTAATGCCATCCAGCTAATAGTATCCAATGCATTATACAAGAAATGTGGATTTATCTGCATTTGTAGAAATTCCAGCTCTGCCTGTTTTTGTGTTAATTCCATTTTATAAACCTTTTCGATCAACGTTTCGATATTTTCTGCCATTTTATTATATTCCAGGCCGATCATACCGATTTCATCGTTAGAAACAATTTTAACCCTTGGGTACTCGTTATCTTTTGCTAAGGTTTTCATACTCTCCATCAATTCTTTAGCCGGATACGCAATCCTCGATGTAACATACCATACAAAACCAAGACTGATTCCTAAAACCAAAAGAACAATCCCCGCTGCCAGTACAATCAGATGATTCATCTCTTTATTAAACTCTTTGACTGAAACTGTTTGTACAAGACTCCATCCATTCGGCATTTCATTTCCTACAAAATAAAAAGCCTGCGTACTGCTAAACATATCATATCTGGAAGTATTTGACTCTCTTATGTCACTTAGTTTTACAGGAAAATTTTCTCCAACATATCCCTCTTTATTTGCCACCATGATTCTCCCATGTGTATTTACAACATAGGAAGCTCCGGAATATTTACTGGAATTATCCGCCAAAATGTCAGAAAGGTAAGAATTTTCATATACAATATTAATATATCCCGCTGGTTTCATAGTATTGAAGTCTAAAATCGCTTTTGCAACACAAATTCTATTTTTTTCACCAGTTATTCCCCATAAACTGCTGCCATTGGCCTCATAAATTTCATCCTCTGTAAAACCAAATTGTGTTCCACCTGTTTCAATTTTTTTTACTGCAAATTCTATCCCTTCTCTGGAAATAACACTTACCGATACAACATAAGACGCATACAAAGCCCAATTGGATAATTCTCTTTCTATCTTTTGTCTGCACCGTGCTAAATCATAGGAATCCAGAGCTTTTTCATTTACTATTCTTAATTGGCTCTGTATTACCTGGCTGGATAATATCTGAACATTAATGTCTTCTATTTTTTGAATATTGTTTTCCAGATTATTGGTCGTCTGCTCATTTATGTCATTTAAATAAATTTGAGAGAGAGAACTATAGCCATAACGGAAAACAACAGCAAACAGACTTGCAATCCCAATTCCTGTAACAGTAATCAGAACTGCAAAGACAACCATCATCTTCTTTCGAATGCTAATAACCCCCCTCTTCTCATCCATGCTTCACCCTTCCTCTCATTCTTCTTTTTTCATAAGCTGAAGAACATCTATAATGCTATATTCTTGTTTTTCATCTCGCTTACGAAATTCTCCCGGACTCATGCCAAAAACTTTTTTGAAAGCCTGACTAAAATACTTCTGTTCGCTAAATCCAGCCTGTTCGCCAATCATACTGATTTTTCCATATTCTTTTTGGAGCATTTCCGCTGCCTGTGCCAATCGAATACTGGTTAGAATTTCACTGAAAGAATAACCTGTTTCCTTCTTTATCATTCTGGAAAGATAAGCTACAGAATAATGATATTTTTCTGCAAGAGAATTCAGAGAAACACCCTGGCTATAATTATGCGCCATATCTTTCAAGATTTCCATGGCCTGTTCCTGAACCCCTCTGAAATGCCAGCTAATCTGTTCTTGATAATCCTTAGAGTTCGTAACCTCTCCATACTTTTCTACCACTTTCTCCTTATATCTTTTTTTCTCTAAGGTTTCCTTGACTCTTTCAACAGTAGACAAAATATCTTTTGGTCTCAGGGGCTTTAACATATAATCCAAAACCCCATTCCTCAAAGCTTTCTGTGCATATTCGAATTCAGAAAATCCCGTAAGCAATACTACCGCTGTATCCAAGTTATTCTTACTTACATACTCTGCCAGCTCTAACCCAGAAAGACCGGGCATTTTAATATCACTGATTACAATATCTATCCTTTTTTTCTTTAAAATTTCTAATGCTTCCAAACCGTTCTCTGCCTGATATGTTTGATCAATCCCTATCGTATTCCAGGGAAGAGATAATAATCCGTTTCGGATATTCTTTTCATCATCTGCAATCAGTAATTTCATCCTTACATTCCTCGCTTTATCCTTTTACAGCACCTGCAACCATACCTTCCATAATATGTCTATGCAACCATATGTACACAAGAATACTTGGTATAATCGTAATGATGACCGCCGCAATCTCTACTACATAATTTGTAGCATATTGTCCCTGAAATTCTGTCAATCCAACAGGCAGCGTCATCTTAGACGAATCTGTTAAAAAGATCTGTGGGAGCAGCAAATCATTCCAGATATTAATAAATGTAACTACCGCCACCGTCACAATAGAGGATTTTGAAATGGGCATGATAATTTTAAAGAAAATCTGATAAATATTACAACCATCCATAACTGCCGCTTCTTCCATCTCAATTGGCAAAGAGCCCATAAAACCTGTCATGATAAATATAGCCATGGGAAAAGCAATGCCTATGTGGGGTAAAATAACTGCCAAGTGTGTATTAAGTAATCCCATTTTATTAAACATCGAGAACAAAGGAACAACCATGGCGTATACCGGAATCATCATTCCCAGCAGAAAAATACTTAAAGTTACTTTAGATAATTTCCAGTACATTCTGGTAATCGCATAAGAAACCATACTACTTAAAAGAACAGAAACAAAAACTGCTGATACTGCAATAATAACAGAGTTGCCAAAATATTGCAAAATATGTCCTTCTTCTATCGCTTGAATATAATTTACAAAACTAAAGCTCTCTGGAAGTCCCCATGGATTTGCATACAATTCCGTATTTGTCTTAAAAGAACTAAGCAATAACCACAACAACGGATAAAGACACAACACCGTAAAAAAAACAAGGCATATATATTTGATAACTAAAAAGAAGCGATCCTTTGGTGATAATCTCATCTTTCTCCCTCCTTTTAATACTCTACTCTATCTGAACGGAACACAAAGTTTGAAAGAAGAACCGAACAAATACATAATAATAAAAGAATCACACCGATTGCTGCTGAATATCCATATTTTAAAGTACGGAATCCCTGGTAGAACATATATGTCGACATAAGTTCTGTTGCATGATTCGGTCCTCCTCCTGTCATAACTGCTACCAAATCATAATATTTAAGTGAACCAGTAATAATCAGCACTGCATCTACCTTTAAAATAGGCTTGATCAACGGAAATGTAATAGATTTAAATTGAACCCATTTACTTGCTCCATCTATTTCTGCCGCTTCATAATAAGACTCTGATATATTTTTCATTGCCGCAATCTGTATAATCATGTGATACCCTACGAACTGCCACATAACTACAATAATAATACAGAACAATGCTAAATTTTTATCTGCCAGCCATACCTGCTTCAAACTTCCCAGTCCAATCATTTCAAGGAATTTATTGATCAAACCAAATTCTGAATTATATACAAAAGTCCAAGTCAGACCTACTGCAACACCACAGATTACACTTGGCAGAAAGAATACTGTCTGGAAAAAATGACTTCCTTTTATTTTCTGAAAAAGTATATTTCCAAAGAATAATGCCAACGGTAAGTGAGCAATCAAGGAACCAATGACCATAAGAATATTATTCTTAACTGCACCTATAAAAGTTTTATCCTGAAACAAATTAATGTAGTTTTTAATTCCAACAAACTTACTTGGACTCATTAAGTCTGTTTGCAGAAAGCTGACATATACGTTATATCCAATTGGAACTAAAACAAAAATTGCATAAATCAGAAACGCAGGTAAAACAAAAACTGCAATACTCTTTTTATTTCCAAGCACTTTATTCATAGTGCTCCCCCTTTCCACACGAAATTGTAAAATGCGGAAATGCAAGTTTTATGCATCTCCGCATTCTCATGCTTGTCATGATGCCTACACGTTATCTGTCTGCATTATCTTCTGCAAATTGCTGAAGTGAATCAAATGCAGTTTTTGCTTCCTCGCCGCCGAGTACAGAAACACAGGTATTATTGAACTCAACACCTTCACCTGCACCAAACTGTCTATCCCACCAAGGAGTAAGACCAACCTGTGTATTTGAAATATTCAGCACATCAGACATTAAAGGAGACAGCTTTGTTTCATCAATTGGATAATTTCCTGCCGGAATTCTTCCATTTTCATATAACAGCATCTCTTCGCTTTCCTGAGATGTCCAATATTTCAAAAAGGCAACTGCTGCATCTACATTCTTACAGTTCTTTGAAACAGCAAAACTGGTATCTACAGATCCAACGGAAATATTGTTATATTGTGCATCATATGCCGGAAGCACAAATGCACCTACATTTTCTCCAACACTGCTTTTTGCTACTTTATCTGCATCCCAGGCTCCCTGGAAATACATAGCTGTTTTTCCATTCATAAACAAGTCTGTGGATTCTTCTGGCCCCATTCCGATATAACCGTCCTGGAAATATCCTTTATCTGCCATTTCTTTTACTTCTTCTGCTGCTTTTACATGGGTTTCGTTATTCCACTTTTCTTCTCCTGCACAAACATCTTTAAATAACTGATCTCCTGCCATTCCTCCTGCAATTTGCTGTACAAACTGTGCCGGAATCCAAGCATCTGTACCACACAATGCCATTGGTGTTACACCATTATCTTTTAATGTCTGGCAAACCTCTAAAAATTCTTCATAAGTTGTAGGAACTTCTACTGCATTTTCTTCGAATATTTGCTTATTATAGAACATAACACAAAGCGATTTCTGTGTCGGAACTCCATAATTTTTCCCGTCAAAAGATAACAAATCTAAGGTTCCCTCTGCAAAAGAATCTTTCCATTCTTTATCTTCTTCTAAGTAAGAAGTAATATCTACGACTTTGCCTCCCTCCACAAACGGCTGAAGATAAGATAATTCCCAAGTAAAAAAGATATCCGGTACCGCATTGGAAGCCATGAGCGTTGTTAATTTTGTTTTGTACTGCTCATTTTCATAAAACTCGATTTCCACATCCACTCCATACTCATTATTTTCAGAAAATTTTTCTGCAATTGAATTATAAGCATCAAGGTATGTATCTGCTTCCGTACCTACACACATAACCTTAATGGTATCTCCTTTTTGGGAACTTTCTTTTCCTTCTTCTCCAGAAGTTTCACTTCCACCTCCGCATCCTGCCAACATGCTCCCCATCATACCAGCAACAAGTAAAGTAACTACCCATTTTTTTCTCATAAGTTTTTCCTCTCTTTCCGTTTTTCGATACTATTACTTTATCACTTATCTTTTTGATGAAATAGTATGGTTTTTTACCTGATAAGTTAGATATTTTGACCATATTATTTGTATCACACTCAGCAGTATGCTGCTCATTTTGTTCCATAAACAAAAAAACATATGAAGTTTTACATTTTTCGCTTCATATGCTTTTCTATTTATGACACATATTGTTTTATCACATTCTATTTCACAAAAACTCTGCAAATCTCAAGTCCGACCACAGACTCTCCTGCATTTTCAATCATCCGTTCTTTGCTCCAATTCTTACAGATAAACAGTTCTCCTGTTTTCACCTGCTTATCTTCAATCTTCACATTTCCTGCCGCTACATAGACAGCCAGAAGATTCTCTTCTTCCTCCGGCTTCAGTGTAAAACTTCCGCCTGGGTTTATCTGTGCTGTTTCCCTCTTCCCATCTGCACCATGTTTCAGCATCAAATTGAAATCTACCACCTGTCCGAAACTAACCGTTGGAATCCCTCCATCAAAGCAGTCCACCTGAAACGGTTCCTTTTCTGTATTTTCGTATTCTCTGCGATTATCTCTTTGTGAACTGAAATTAACATTCAGGTAACTGGGAAAGCTTGATTTTACTGGGTTCTTGGATTGTGGTGTTGCAAACACGTTACAAACGCAGGGCTTCTCGTTACTCCTCACCACACCTCAAAACTATAATTATTTTGTTTGATAATGTAGCCAAACGGCATCACTGTCAAATTTCTTAACATCCATAAGTTTTAAATCTATTAAATCATGATCCATTTCCAATCCATCAAATACCGCTGCCATACTGCCTCGCCCGTCAATTCCGGCTCCAATCAGAATGCTGATTTCATCAAGTAATCCTGCGTCCAAAAATCCCGCGTTGATCGCTCCACCGCCAACAACTCCCATTCTCTCTACACGAAATTCTAAAGCAAGTATTTCTGACACACGTACAAGATCGATTTTTTCTTTTCCGCAAACAATCCATGAAATATTCTGCTTATCCAAATACTCAAGATATTCTTTCGTTACCTGTTCACTTGTAATAATCAGATAAGGTTTTTCCATATCTGTTGCATTTGGCCATAAAAGTTTTCCCTTGGTATCAACAACTATCTCATAGCCTTTCGCTTCTGTTTTTTTGGAAAATCCTTCTTTGCCATAAACTTCTGTATTATTTGCTGTAAATTCACCTGGTTCTGCCAGTTCTAATTCCGCAGTAACCCTTCCGCTGACCGTAGTCGGTACATTCAACTCATTCAAGATGCGATAATAATCTTCACCGCCTCGAAGTCCCTCCGTCATCTTACAATCAATTCTTCCATCTACCGATGTCATCATATGACAAATCATATATGGTTTCGCCATTTGTATTCTCCTTTTCCACTCAAGTTATTTTCTGTTATTTCAATATACTGTATTCCTCATTAGTAACCGGTTCGCACCATTCGTTTGAGATATCTTCTCCCGGCACTTCGATTGCCAGATGAGAAAACCATTCATCCGGTGCTGCCCCATGCCAATGTTTCACTTCCGGCAGAATATTGATACAGTTTCCCGGATTCATTTCGATTGCTTCTTTTCCTTCTTCCTGATAATATCCACGCCCTGCCACACAGATCAATATCTGTCCGCCGCCGTTCTTTGCATGATGGATGTGCCAGTTATTTCGGCATCCCGGTTCAAATGTTACATTGAATACTCCTACCTGTGAAGCCGAGACAGGGGCAAGAAAACTCCTTCCCGAAAAATACTGTGCAAAGCCATCGTTTGGTGCTCCTATGGGAAATACCATTTCCTTTGCATGCGCTCTCATAGCATCTTCTTCATAAGGTAAATCTCCTTCATCCACATTCCACACTTCTTTTGCCATGTTAAATACCGCCCATCCCTTAGGCCATCCTGTATAAAATGCAACATGAGTGATAACCGCCGCAATTTCTTTCTGGGTTACACCATGTGATTTTGCATTCTGCAAGTGGAATTTTAAGGAAGAATCTGTAATACCGGAAGCCATCAGCGCCACCACCGTAATCATGCTTCTTGTCTTTACATCAATATCTTGATTATTCCAGTTTTCTCCAAAAAGGACATCATCATTGAAATGGGCAAACTGCGGGGCAAATTCTTCTAAAGCATTTCTTCCTGCTGTCTGTACGATTTTTTTCATGTTAAATCTCTCCAATCCTATAATGCTCCTGCCCATTCAGCGATCTGCTGTCTGTTTACATTGTGAAATACCTTTCCTTCTGTGATCACACTGCCTGGCGCAGAAGGCTGCAATTCTCTCACCGTATTTCCAAATCCGCTTCCACCGGAAGTCGCAAACAAAATAATCTTTTTACCTGAGAAATTGTATTTTTCCAAAAATGTATTTACGATTGTGGGCGCTACATACCACCAGATTGGAAATCCTAAAATGACTTCTTCATAGGCATCGATATCTATATCTGTATCCAGTATTTCCGGTCTAAATTTCTTATCACTCATCTCTATACTGCTTCTCGACTTCTTATCCATCCAGTCAAGATCCGCATTTATATATGGAATCTTGGGTACAATTTCAACCAAATCTGCTTTCGCACTATTAGCAATCATTTCTGCCGCTTTTTTTGTGGTTCCGCTTGCACTAAAATATGCCACCAATCTTTTTTTCATAGTCGTCTGCCTCCTTTTCAAGAACTGTACATCTTTACATGAAGTGCATTTTTTTGAATTATAGGATTCTGACATGATTTCCTGTAATTCAAAAAGATGTGCAAGATATCGTCTTATCCTACACACCCATTCTATAACCAATACTTATACCATGTCCAATACTTATATTGCATTGACTTTTATGCCCAAAAGGCATTGATTTCTTTTATCATCTTATTTACTGCCTGTGAATAAGGAATATTTCTTCTCCATGCAATCACACTGCTTGCAGTAATTTCAGGGTAAAGCCTTCTTTGTACAAGAATATCTTCCCGCCAGTATTTTACAGCGCCTTCAATAGATATCGGATATCCAAGTCCATTTGCTGCCATCACGCCTGCATTTGTCCCAAGATTACTGATAAACGAAATATCAAGTTTAGAAAAATCCTTTCCAAACCAGTTTGCAAGTTCACTTTGAACACCTACTCTTTCCGGTAAAATAAGAGATTTTCCTAAAAGGTCTGCCTTTTCTATGTACTGCTTATCCGCAAGCGGATCATCCGGTTTCATTCCCACTACCCATTGATCGCTGTCTTTCATTCTGATGTAATCAAGCCCTTCTGTATCTACCGGTTCCATAAACAATGCGATATCCACAAGCCCTTTATTCATCATTTCGTATATTGTATCTGCAGTTGCAGTATGAATCCCAATCTGAACAAGGGGATATTTTTCTTTATACCGCCTGCATATCTTTGCCAGAGTTTCTACAGCTGTAAACTCTCCACAGCCAAAAGTAACCGTCCCTTCTATTACCTCTTCCGTTCCCTTTAGTTCTTCTAAAGTGCGTTCTTCAAGGTTAAGGATCTCCAACGCCCTTCTCTTTAACAAAATTCCCTCATCCGTAAGCGTAATACTTTTTCCATTACGAACAAACAATACGATACCCAACTCCTCCTCAAATGCAGCAAGCTGTCTTGATAAGGTTGGCTGTGTGATGTGTAATTGTTCTGCCGCTTTTGTAAAACTTTGCTCTTTTGCTACCGTTAAAAAATAGCGTAATATTCTTAATTCCATGCTGACTCACCACAATATTCTGTAATTTTATCAAAATTCCCATTATTCTCTATTATTTTTTATAGAAAAGTATTTCATCTCCCATCTCACCCTCTCCTTTCGCAAATTTGTGTCATCAGTGATGACACAAATTCACATCTCTCATTCAACGATTTTTCTGAAGGCAGGAAAATCGCCCATAATAACAAAATATATCTTCTATAACAGAGTATACCATCATCTTGTAACAAAATACATATAAAAAATAGGCTTCGCCTATTCAACTCCCCTTCCCCTCATTCTTGAGGGGATAGGGGTTTCTTTTTGTTCTTTTTTCATCCATAATAGACTTATGAATATTTTACAAAAAATCTTTACTGACTATTATGAAGAAATTAAACATACTCTTCATCCCAGAAATACTGAGATGGAAAATATCGAAAAGATGATTCATTGTGGTGATCCTTCTTTTGGCGGTGCCATGTACGGCTGTCCTCATTGCGGGAAACTAAAATTTGTTCCTTTCCGCTGTCACAGTCGTTTTTGTCCTACCTGTGGAAACAAGTATTCCATGGAGCGCACTACCAGTATGTCCTTTAAGCTCATCAATGTCCAGCACCGTCACTGTGTCTTTACCATTGATGAATACCTCAGAGATTACTTTCTCAAAGATCGTTCCCTTCTTAACTGTCTCTTTCATTCTGTCACAAGTGTTATTTCACGTATGTTTTTTACCATAAATAAATCTAAAAATTTCACTCCTGGTTTTATTATGGTTCTACATACATTTGGACGTGACCTCAAATGGAACCCTCACATTCATTGTCTGATTTCTGAAGGCGGTTACAGTAACGATGGCTTTTGGCGTCATGTAAAACACTTCAACTATACTTATCTGCGTCATTCTTTTCGCACTGCACTTCTTAATGAACTAGAATCTAAGTTGGGAACCTCTTTTAAAAAAGTAAAAGCGAAATGTTACTCCGAACATAAATATGGTTTCTATGTTTATGCAAAACCAAACAAATGTGACCCTAAAAACGTAGTCAAATATATTGGACGCTATCTCGGACGTCCTGTCATAGCCACTTCCCGTATTGATAAATATGATGGCGAAATGGTTACTTTTCATTACAACCGCCATGAAGATGGAAAATATGTGCAA
>SAMEA3387500__coassemble_709_pt1 | contig 64525 bp, 57 predicted proteins | sample SAMEA3387500__metabat2_high_PE_001 | metagenome-assembled genome bin SAMEA3387500 (sample SAMEA3387500) | Felis catus | biome: Faeces | place: United Kingdom | collected 2012
TTTGATCTACTAAATATTTTGCCTGTACAATTAAGCGTATGTATTCATCTAAAACTTTCGAGATATGTTCCGGATTTTCCAGACAAATCTGCTGCCACATATATGGAGAAGAAGATGCAATACGGGTAATATCCTTAAAGCCGCCTGCTGCAATGGTTTTCATGTGCTCCAGAGGAGAGTCCAGTTTCTTTACCACATTTACGAGAGACGCTGCCACAATATGGGGCAGATGACTGATTGCCGCAGTAATAAAATCATGTTCGTCCCAAGTCAAAATCATAGGCAAAGCGCCAATGGAAGTTACCAGTTCTGTATACTTTCCTATTTTATCAAGACTGACCTCCTCAGAGGGGGTAAGAATATAATAAGCATTTTCAATTAAATGGTCTGTGGAGTGTTCATACCCCATATTTTCACTGCCTGCCATGGGATGTCCCCCGATAAAATTGAAAGCCATGTCAAGCTCTGTGATTTTTCGATGAATTTCTCCTTTTACACTGCCTACATCCGTGAGGATACAACTGGGACGGATAACCTGCTTCAGCCACGGAAGACATTCGATGTTATAATCTACCGTAGCGCATAAAAAGATATAGTCGCAAAGGGCAAAGCGTGGGTCGTGCTCATTGCAGGGAATGTCTACAATTCCGTCAAAAACCGCATCCTTTAATGTATCTGTTGTGCGGTTATAAGCGATAATCTGATAATCCGGATGAAATTTTCGTATTGCTTTTGCAATGGAGCCGCCAATCAGCCCCAGACCGATAAAACCAATAGTTGTGGTTTCCATATAGTTCCATACTCCTTCTAATTAAACTCCTGTCAAACAGTATCATTTTATGACAGGTTTTTGTAATTGTCAATTCTATGGATGCAGTCGAATAAAAGAAGAAAAAAACTTGTTTAATTTGAATAAAATACTTGAAATATATCAATTTTTTTAGTAAAATATACACATAATATATTTGGGAGGTATTACATATGGACGTTTTTAGAACCGACAGAATTAGAAATGTGGTCCTGCTCGGACATGGGGGAGCCGGAAAAACAAGTCTGGCAGAGGCAATGGCTTATTTATCCGGTATGACAAGCCGCTTAGGCAAAGTAACAGACGGAAACACAGTCAGTGATTATGATAAAGAGGAGATAAAGAGAAAATTCTCTATTACGACATCTGTAGTTCCGATTGAATGGGGAAAAGTAAAAATTAATGTATTGGACACACCGGGATATTTCGACTTTGTGGGGGAAGTGGAAGAAGCGGTGGCAGCAGCAGATGCGGCAATTATTGTGGTTTCCGGAAAGAGCGGTATTCAGGTGGGAACCCAGAAAGCATGGGAATTGTGCGAAAAATATAATCTTCCCAGAATGTTCTTTGTAACAGAAATGGATATTGATGATGTGAGCTATCGCCAGGTTGTGGAAGATTTGACAGAACTGTACGGCAAAAAGATTGCACCTCTTCATATGCCTATCCGCGAAGAAGGCAAGTTTGTGGGTTATGTGAATATCGTGAAACAGGCAGGTCGTCGTTACATTGAAAGAGGACAGAAAAAAGAGTGCGAAGTACCGGAATATTTACAGGAATATCTGGAAAAATACCATGAAACATTGATGGAATCTGTAGCAGAAATCAGTGAAGAGTTTATGGATCGCTACTTTGCAGGAGAAGAATTCTCTGTTGCAGAAGTTTCCGCAGCTTTGAAGACAAATATTTCAGATGGCAGTATGATTCCTGTATGTATGGGTTCTACCATTAATATTCAGGGTGTTGCCAATCTGCTGGACGATATCTGTGGATATTTCCCAAGCCCGGATCAGAAGACCTGTGCAGGTATGAACACGAAAACAAATGAAATCTATCAGGCAGACTATGATTTTACAAAGGCAAAATCCGCGTATGTATTTAAAACCATTGTGGATCCGTTCCTTGGAAAATATTCTTTGATAAAGGTTTGCTCCGGTGTTATTAAGGGTGATGACACTCTGTACAATACAGGTAAAGAAACAGAAGAAAAACTGAATAAGCTGTATGTTTTAGAAGGTTCTAAGCCAATCGAAGTACCCGAACTTCATGCAGGCGATATCGGTGCGATTGCCAAATTAAATACCGTGGCAACCGGTGATACCCTTTCTGCCAAGACAACACCGATTCTCTATGGCAAAACAGAAATTTCTGTTCCATATACTTATAAACGTTATAAAACCGTAAACAAAGGGGATGAGGATAAGGTATCACAGGCTCTTGCAAAGATGATGCAGGAAGATTTAACCTTAAAGGCAGTAAACGATTCTCAGAATCACCAGTCCCTGCTCTACGGTATCGGCGAACAGCATCTGGATATTGTGGTAAGCAAATTAAAAGAGCGCTATAAGGTAGATATCGTTCTTTCTGAACCAAGAGTGCCATTCAAAGAAACCATTCGCAAAAAAGCAGATGTGGAATACAAATATAAAAAACAGTCAGGCGGTCACGGACAGTATGGACACGTTAAAATGACCTTTGAACCTTCCGGCGATTTGGAAACTCCTTATGTGTTTGAACAGACGGTTGTAGGCGGTGCTGTTCCGAAGAATTACTTCCCTGCTGTAGAAAAAGGTATTCAGGAATCTGTATTGAAGGGTCCGGTTGCTGCATATCCGGTTGTGGGCGTAAAAGCAACCTTGTATGATGGTTCTTATCACCCGGTAGATTCCTCTGAGATGGCATTTAAGACAGCAGCAATTCAGGCATTCAAGAAAGGCTTTATGGAGGCATCACCCATTCTCTTAGAGCCGATCGTTTCCATGAAGGTCAGTGTTCCGGATAGATATACCGGTGATGTTATGGGCGATTTGAATAAGAGAAGGGGTCGTGTGCTGGGTATGAACCCGGATACTGCCCATAAAGGAAATACTATTGTAGAAGCTGATGTTCCGATGCTGTCGATTTATGGATATTCTACAGACTTACGTTCCATGACAGGTGGAAGCGGATTATTCTCTTATGAATTTGCCCGTTACGAGCAGGCTCCTTCCGATATTCAGGAAAGAGAAATTGAAGCTCGGGCAAAGGCGGAAGAAGACTAAGGTTTTGTTGAAAAAATAGTTTAGTTCTAAATAATGGGAACTGCTGTGTTAAATATGTTCGATTTAATGCAGCAGTTCCATTTTGCGTTTATCCAAAATCATATCATTACATTTATTTTACAGAAAAGCAAACAACTGTCTTGTCACATGTAAAAAGCTGTTGTATAATAACTGTCAAATGCTTTTTGCAGGAGGATAAAAGAGAATGAAATCCATAAGAGAAGAAATAGAGCAGTTAAAGGAAGAGAAAAATGCTGTAATACTGGCACATTATTATGTACCGGAGGAAGTGCAGGAAATTGCAGATTATATAGGCGACTCTTACTATTTGGCAAAAAAGGCAAAAGAAACAAAGGCAGAGGTAATTGTATTTGCAGGCGTATCCTTTATGGGGGAGAGCGCAAAAATTTTAAATCCCTCAAAGAAAGTTCTAATGCCGGACGCTGACGCTGACTGTGCCATGGCACATATGGCTTCTATAGAAAAAGTAAAAGAAATGCGGGAAAAATACGAGGATTTGGCAGTGGTATGTTACATCAATTCAACAGCAAAATTAAAAACCGTTTCAGATGTCTGCGTAACCTCTTCCAATGCCGTAAAGATTGTAAAAGCCCTTCCAAATAAAAATATTTTCTTTATTCCAGACGGGAATTTGGGCGCCTATGTGGCAGAACAAGTACCGGAAAAACATGTGATTTTAAATGACGGATATTGCCCGGTACATAAAGAAATTGCACCGCAGATTTTAAAAGAGGCAAAGGAAAAATATCCCAACGCCAAAGTCCTGGTACACCCGGAATGTATGCAGGAAGTGTTGAAAATGGCAGATTTTACAGGCAGTACCTCTGAGATTATTCAGTATGCGGAAACCTCTTTGGAAAAAGAATTTTTAATCGGTACAGAGGAAGGCGTGTTATACGAATTGAAGAAAAAATGTCCGGAAAAAACCTTTCATTGTGTGAGAAAAGGACAGTGCTGCCCTGATATGAAAAAGGTCACTTTAGAGAAGGTGAGAGATAGCCTGAAGTATGGTTCCCATGAGGTACAGGTGTCCCGGGACATCAGTGAGAAAGCCTTAAAGGCATTGGATAAAATGTTAGAGCTGGCAAAGTAGGGGGGGACGATTCCATGAAGAAGATAAAGACAGATGTATTGATTGTAGGAACAGGAGCCAGCGGTCTTTGTGCAGCCCTTCACATTCCTTTGGACAGGCAAGTGCTGATGATTACAAAAGATGAAATTCAGTGCAGCGACTCCTATCTGGCGCAGGGGGGAATCTGTGTTTTAAGAGATGAAGACGATTATGACAGTTTTATGGAAGACACCTTAAAGGCAGGGCATTATGAAAATCGGAAGGAGTCTGTAGAGATTATGATTCGTTCCTCCAGAGCAGTGATTGAAGAGCTTTTGGAATATGGCGTAGACTTTGCAAAAAAGGACGGAGAGTTGGACTATACCAGAGAAGGTTGTCATTCAAAAGCCAGGATTCTTTTCCATGAGGACGTAACCGGAGAGGAGATTACCAGCAAACTTTTACAGGCAGCAAAGAAACGTTCCAATGTAAGAATCCTAGACCATGTAACCATGCTGGATATTATAGAAAGCGAAAATATCTGTCTGGGAATTTTGGCAGAAACAAAAGAAGGAGGGCTTCTGGGAATTGAGGCAGGTCAGACCATTTTGGCCAGCGGAGGGATTGGCGGATTGTATCAGCATTCTACAAATTATCCCCATCTTACCGGAGATGCTCTTGCCATAGCCATGCGTCATGGGGTAGAATTGGAGCATATAGATTATATCCAGATACACCCTACTACCTTGTACTCCACTCGGCCGGGAAGAAGATTTCTCATATCAGAATCTGTCCGGGGAGAGGGGGCAAAACTGTATAACGCAAAGGGAGAACGCTTTGCTAATGAAGTGCTTCCAAGAGATTTGATGACAGAGGCTATTTACAGACAAATGGAGGAAGATAAGAAGCCCTATGTATGGCTGGACATGAGTGTATTGGGAGAAAAAGTGATTTTAAGCCACTTCCCTCATATTTATGAAAGATGTCTGGAGGAGGGGTATGATGTGACAAAGGATTGGATTCCCGTAGTGCCGGCACAGCATTATTTTATGGGCGGTATTCATGTGGATTCAGATAGCAGAACCACGATGGACAGATTGTTTGCAATAGGAGAAACAAGCTGCAACGGCGTACATGGAGCCAACCGTCTGGCAAGCAATTCCCTTTTGGAGAGTCTGGTTTTTGCCAGAAGAGCGGCTGAGAAAATACAAAAACAGGAAAAAGAAAACAGAAAATTTGAAGAAACAGATGTCTTTGATACCTTGTGCCAGCAAGCGCAGGAAGGCATACAGATAGATAATCTGACAGAGATTTACAAACAGGAAATTTTACAGGAAATAGAAAAGGAGAAACAGGCAAAATGAATGACATTACTATGAATTTAAATGCAGATCATTTAATCAGACAGGCTTTACAGGAAGATATTACAAGTGAAGATATTACCACGAATGCAGTGATGAGGGAAGCGAAACAGGGAGAGGTGCAGCTTATCTGTAAACAGGACGGAGTTGTTGCAGGACTGGCTGTTTTTGAACGGGTTTTCAAGTTATTAGACAAAGATACCGAAGTGGAATTTTATGTAAAAGACGGAGAAAAAGTAAAAAATAAACAGCTTCTGGGAGTGGTAAGAGGCGATATCCGCGTTTTACTTTCCGGCGAACGTACAGCGCTGAATTATCTTCAGAGAATGAGTGGCATTGCCACCTATACAAGACAGATTGCAGATCTTTTAGAAGGGAGTAAAATCAAACTTCTGGATACCAGGAAGACAACTCCGAATATGAGAATTTTTGAAAAATATGCAGTGAAAGCAGGCGGCGGATACAATCACAGATATAATCTTTCTGACGGAATCTTATTAAAAGATAACCACATAGCAGCAGCAGGCGGCGTGCGTCAGGCCATTGAAATGGCAAGGGAATATGCGCCTTTTGTACGGAAAATTGAGGTGGAAACAGAAACTCTGGATATGGTAAAGGAGGCTGTAGAGGCAGGCGCAGATATTATTATGCTGGACAATATGACGCCGGAAACCATGAAAAAGGCTGTGGAACTTATTGATGGCCGCGCAGAAACAGAGTGTTCCGGAAATGTGACAAAAGAGAATATTGACAGGTTGATTTCTATTGGTGTAGACTATATTTCCAGCGGAGCTTTGACACACTCATCTCCGATTCTGGATCTTTCCCTGAAAAATCTTCGTGAAATTTAATCCATGGAATTCAGAAAAAGATGAGTAGCTTCGGTCTTGTGAAGAAAGGGTATAAAGCATGGTTGGAGAAACACGCAGAAAAGAAATTTTGAAGTATATTTCGGAAAGTGATACGCCAGTATCAGGAACAAAACTTGCAGAGCTTTTTCATGTGAGCAGACAGGTAATTGTACAGGATATTGCTCTGTTAAGGGCAGCAGATTCTGATATTCTTTCTACAAACAGAGGATATATTTGTTGCCATCCTCAAAAATATACCAGGATTTTTTCCGTTTGTCATACGGATGAACGAATAGAAGAAGAACTGAATATTGTGGCAGACTGTGGTGGAACAGTAGAAGATGTCTTTGTGCAGCATGAGGTGTACGGAGAATTAAGGGCAGTGTTGAATATCAGTTCCCGGCGTCAGGTAAAGCAGTTTTTAGAGGATATCCGAACCGGAAAATCCAGGCCTCTTACAAATCTTACTTCTGGTCACCATTGCCATACAGTCAGTGCGGACAGCGAGGAAATATTGGATATGATAGAGGAAGCGTTAAAAAAATCAGGTATCTGCAAAGACTGAAAGTAGAAAAGAAGGGGAAAAGATGTTAAAACCAGAAATAAGGACAGCCAGAAAAGAGGAAGCAGCTCTTCTGGCAAAGATAGAAGCCCTGTGCTTTCCAAAAGCAGAGGCAGCATCAGAGGAAGAAATCAGGGTACGCATGGAAACCTTTTTGGAAAATTTTTTTGTAGCTGAGATAGACGGAACGGTCGTAGGATTTATCAACGGAGGAACCACAGATAAGCCGAGCCTTCCGGACGAACTGTACCATAATGCCAGTCTGCATAAGCCGGAAGGGGCTTATCAGACAGTATTTGGCTTAGATATACTGCCAGAATACAGGCACCGGAAAATTGCGGGAAGTTTGTTGGAATATATGGTAGAGATAAGCAGGCAGAGAGGGAAAAAGGGAGTAATTCTTACCTGCAAGGAACACTTGATTCCTTTTTATGAAAGTCATGGCTTTCATAATTTCGGCGTTTCTCAGTCAGAGCATGGAAACGCAGTATGGTATGATATGAGAAGAGAGTTTTCAAAATAGAATAGGGCTGCTGTATATAGCTTCCATAAAGCGGCATACAGCAGCTTTTTTGCGAAATTCGACGTTTTTTGTTGTGTATATTTCCATATGATGATAAGATAAAAAGGTTTGCATGACTAGGATACCGTCAAGTTTGACGGAAAAAAGATGGGAGATTAACCAATGGAAAAACTCAAAATAAGGCAGATGATGTCTTTAACCTTAACTTTATTTGCTGTGTTCTTTGGAGCAGGCAATATGATTTTTCCTCCTGCAATGGGACAGAAGGCAGGGGAAAACTACCTACCGGCTCTTGTAGGATTTATTTTGACTGATGCAGGGATTGCTTTGCTTGGAATTGTTGCAGTGGTGCTGGTGGGGAACAAAATTATGGATCTGGGCGACCTTGTAAGCAGACACTTTTCTCTGTTTTTATCCATTACGGTTTATTTATTGATTGGACCGCTTTTTGCGCTTCCGAGAACAGGAAGCGTATCTTATGAGTTGGCGGTTCGCCCCTATGTGCCTCAGCAGTATGTATGGCTGGTTTCTCTTGGGGTAACGGCAGTATTCTTTTCCCTGACTTACTATTTCAGCGGGAATCCGGGTAAAATCGTAGACATTATCGGGAAATATATGACACCGATTTTGATTATCAGTATCACTCTGATTTTTCTGGTCTGTCTTTTTTCTGACAAATCAGGAAATACCTTGCAATATGGAGCAGCAAAGGAAGCTGTAGGAGAATACAGAAACATCGCCTTTTTTAAAGGAATGATTGAAGGCTATAATGCGCTGGACGGACCGGCAGGACCTGTGTTTGCGATTATTATTATCAATGCAGTCACTGGATTTCAGGTGAAGGAACGGAAAAATGTTGTAAAATATACCATTGTTTCCGGAATCGGAGCAGTTCTGATTTTAAGTGTGGTTTATTATATGCTGACGTATATCGGTGCTACAACACATACATCATTTGAAAATGGAGGCATTCTGTTAAGCGCAGTGGCAGGAGATCTTCTGGGACCTGTGGGTGGAATTGTGCTGGGTGCATCTGTGTTTTTGGCATGCATGACTACCTCCATTGGATTGACTACTTCTTTTGCAGATTATTTCCATGAACTGATACCTTCTGTATCCTATCGAAAAATAACAGCTGTGGTGTGTTTGTTCAGCTTTGCAGTAAGCAATGTAGGACTTTCTTACCTTATTGCTGTTTCCCAGCCGATATTAATGATGATTTATCCGGTTTTAATCGTACTGATTGTTCTTTCCTTTGGACAGAAGTGGATTGGAGATAAAAAAATGGTTTATATTCTCAGTATGGCCGCAGCATTTGCAGTGGCATTTTTAAATGCCATGGACAGTATTGGCATTACCTTCGGGGTTCTGACGGACTGGGGGCGTAAACTGCCTTTCTATCATCTGCATCTGGGGTGGATTGTTCCTGCGGTGTGTGGGGCAGTACTGGGAGCGGTTGTAAAAAAGAAAACCTGAGAAAGAATAGGAGCGTCTGTAGAATAGCAGGCGCTTTTTATAAAATCTTTATAGGAACTTGAACAAGGGTTGTTGAAAGTGTCAGACAGGCATGATACAATGGGGAACAAAGCAGAAAATCTGCTTGGAAAGGTTGGTAAAACTATGAAGAAGAAAATAGCAGCAGGTTTGACGTTGCTGGTGTTGGCGTTTTTGTATTATTATGTGACACTGCCGGCAATCAACATTCACGAAAGCGGTTTCTGGTTCTTTCTGGGAGCTTTAGTTGCAGCCATAATGATTCTCTACGCAATCAGGAAGAGAATTTCCAGTGTACAGGAGCTTCGGTCAAACAAGGTACTGAAGTTCGGAGTTTTTGTGATTCTGGCAATCGTTGTCGTATATGCAGCAGGTTCTCTTTTATCCTCTCCTATTGTGAATGCCAGGAAATATCAGAAGCTGGTGACACCGGAAGAGCGGGATTTTACAGAGGATATCAAGGAGATCAGCTATGACCAGATTCCTCTTCTGGATAAAGAATCAGCAGAGCTTTTAGGCAACAGAAAAATGGGAAGCATGGTAGATATGGTATCTCAGTTTGAGGTAAGCAGCCTGTATTCCCAGATTAATTATCAGGAGCAGCCTTACCGTGTTTCCCCTTTGGTTTATGCCAGTGGCATTAAATGGCTGACGAATCAGAAGGAAGGAATTCCTGCCTATATCCGTATTGATATGGCGACGCAGAATACAGAACTTGTAAAGCTGGATACACCAATAAAATATTCAGAGTCTGAGTATTTTAACCGGAATATTTACCGTCATCTGCGGTTTAAGTATCCTACCTATATGTTTGACCAGTTAAGCTTTGAAATTGATGATAACGGAACTCCTTACTGGATTTGTCCGGTGAAGAAATTTAATATTGGGCTTTTCGGAGGTCAGACCATTGGAAAAGTGGTATTGTGCAATGCTCAGACAGGAGAAACTACAGAATATAAAATTGAGGATTGTCCGAAATGGGTGGACAGGGCTTATCCTTCAGACCTTCTCTTAGCGCTGTATAATTATCATGGTATGCTGAAAAACGGATTTTTGAACAGTGTTTTGGGACAGAAAGGCTGTCTGAAAACAACAGATGGTTTCAATTACCTGACACTGGACGATGATGTCTGGGTATACACCGGTGTTACCTCTGTCAGTGGTGACAAATCAAATGTAGGATTTGTATTGATGAATCAGAGAACCATGGAAACCAGATATTATGTATGTGACGGTGCACAGGAGCGTTCAGCCATGGATTCTGCAGAAGGGCAGGTACAGAACTTAAAATATACGGCAGCTTTCCCGCTGCTTTTGAATATTTCCGATCAGCCGACGTATTTTATGGCATTAAAGGACGGTGCAGGACTGGTTAAGAAATATGCTATGGTAAATGTGCAGAAATACCAGACAGTTGCCATTGGAGATACTGTGGAAGAATGTGAGAAAAATTATGAAAAGCTGCTGGCTGAAGGTGGAGGCAAAAAGCCTGATGGTAAAGAAGGTGATTATCGTATTACCGGTAAAATTGAGAAAATTGCTCAGGCAGTCATTGAAGGAAACTCTCATTTTTACATTACCTTTGAGGGAACGGATCTGATACTCACCACACCGGAGGAAAATGCCGAAGAGCTGGAGATGCCTTTGATTTTTGATGTTCCGGTTACAGAATTTCCGGAGATTATTACCTATAATCCGGGAGATGGATTAAGCTTGAATTTCCTGCCGGGAGATAAAATCTGTTCTGTACTTTCTTTGGGAAATGACCAGAAGGAGCAGACAGAAAAAACCCAGACAGGGGTTGACAAAGAGGTAATCACTGAGTAAAATGTGTAGTAGCTTTATAAGGAAAAGCGTTGAAGAGGAGTATTAAGAAACACCGCATAGAAGCGTTTAAAACGAAAAGCAAGAGAGCTGCCGGGTGGTGCAAGGCAGGTATGCAGGATTCCCAACTCGCCTCAGAGTTCCCGGATTGAACAGACTGAAGCCAGTGAAAAGTAGATACGGGCGGGATTTCCCGTTACAGAAAAAAAGAGTGCGCGGACAGAATGAATCCGCGAATTAGAGTGGTACCACGGAAAAGAAACCCTTTCGCCTCTAGCATTAGGAGGCGGAGGGGTATTTTTATTTCAAAGGAGGAAAAAAACATGGCAGTACCTTATAATTATAAGGCAATTGAACAGAAATGGCGCAAAAACTGGGAGGAACACCCGGTAAACGTAGATGACGGAAAAAAACCGAAATACTATTGTCTGGATATGTTTCCGTATCCTTCAGGAAATGGCCTTCATGTAGGACACTGGAGAGGATATGTTATCTCTGATGTCTGGAGCCGTTTTAAAATGATGCAGGGATATTACCTGATTCACCCAATGGGCTGGGACGCTTTCGGTCTTCCGGCAGAAAACTATGCTATTAAAATGGGTGTTCACCCGGCAAAATCCACAGCAGACAACATTGCCAATATTAAAAGACAGATTAATGACATTGCAGCTATTTATGACTGGGACAGAGAGGTAAATACCACTGACCCTGCCTTTTATAAATGGACACAGTGGATTTTTGTGAAGATGTTTAAAGAAGGTTTAGCTTATGAAAAGGAATTCCCGATTAACTGGTGTCCTTCCTGTAAAACAGGTCTGGCTAATGAAGAGGTTGTAAACGGTAAATGTGAACGCTGCGGTTCTGAGGTTACAAAGAAAAATCTTCGTCAGTGGATGCTGAGAATTACCAAATATGCAGACCGTCTTTTAGATGACCTGGATAAACTGGACTGGCCGGAAAAAGTAAAGAAAATGCAGGCAGAATGGATTGGAAAGTCCTATGGTGCAGAGGTAGATTTCCCGGTTGAAGGAAGAGAAGAAAAGATTACAGTTTATACCACAAGGCCGGATACCCTTCATGGAGCAACTTTTATGGTACTGGCGCCGGAGCATGCTATGGCAAAAGAGCTGGCTACTGATGAAACAAGAGAAGCTGTGGAAAAATATATTTACGATGCTTCTATGAAATCCAATGTAGATCGTCTGCAGGATAAGGAAAAAACAGGTGTATTTACAGGAAGCTATGCAGTAAATCCATTAAACGGTAAAAAGATGCCTATCTGGCTGTCTGACTATGTATTGGCAGATTACGGTACAGGTGCGATTATGTGTGTACCTGCTCATGATGACCGTGATTTTGAGTTTGCTACAAAATTCAATATTCCGATTATTCAGGTTATTGCCAAAGACGGAAAAGAAATTGAAAATATGACAGAAGCTTATACAGAAGCTTCCGGTACCATGATTAACTCCGGTGACTGGAATGGTATGGAATCTGCAGTACTGAAAAAGGAAGCGCCTATTATGATTGAAAAAATGGGAATCGGACGCAAGACAGTAAATTACAAGTTGCGTGATTGGGTATTCTCCCGTCAGCGTTATTGGGGTGAACCAATTCCGATTATTCACTGTCCGAACTGCGGTAACGTACCGGTGCCGGAAGATCAGCTTCCGTTGACTTTGCCGGAGGTAGAATCCTACGAACCTACAGGCACAGGAGAGTCCCCGCTTGCAGGTATTGATGAATGGGTGAATACAACCTGTCCTTGCTGCGGCGCGCCGGCCAAAAGAGAAACAAACACCATGCCGCAGTGGGCTGGTTCTTCCTGGTATTTCCTGCGTTATGTAGACAGCAAAAATGACAAGGCTCTGGTATCTAAAGAAAAAGCAAACAAATATCTGCCGGTAGATATGTACATCGGCGGTGTAGAACATGCGGTACTGCATCTTCTGTATTCCCGTTTCTATACAAAATTCCTGCATGATATCGGGGTTGTGGATTTTGATGAACCGTTTACCAAGTTATTTAACCAGGGTATGATTACTGGAAAGAACGGTATTAAAATGAGTAAATCCAAAGGAAACGTGGTATCTCCTGACGATTTGGTAAGAGATTACGGCTGTGATTCCTTAAGACTTTACGAACTCTTTGTAGGTCCGCCGGAATTAGATGCAGAATGGGACGACAGAGGTATTGATGGTGTTTACCGTTTCTTAAATCGTTTCTGGAAGTTGGCTATGGACAGCAAGGAAGCAAATGTGGAAGCAACAAAGGAAATGGTGAAACTTCGTCACAAGCTGGTGTTTGATATTACACAGCGTCTGGAAAGCTTTAGCTTAAATACGGTTATTTCCGGATTTATGGAGTACAATAACAAATTTATTGAAATGGCTAAGAAAACAGGCGGTATTGATAAAGAAACCATCGAAACCTTTACACAGCTTCTGGCACCGTTTGCCCCTCATATTTCAGAAGAACTGTGGCAGGAATACGGACATGAAGATTCTGTTTTCCATACACAGTGGCCAAAGGCAGATGCAGAAGCTATGAAAGACGATGAAATCGAGGTTCCTGTACAGATTAACGGTAAGACAAAAGCTGTTGTATGCATCAGCGCAGATGCTACAAAGGAAGAGGCGATTGCAGCAGGTAAGGAAGCTATTGCAGATAAGCTGACTGGAACTATCGTGAAGGAAATTTATGTTCCTAAGAAAATAATTAATATTGTGCAGAAATAAGCAGTGCAGATAAGAAAAAAGATGGACTTCTCCTATTTATAGGAATAAGGACATCTTTTTTCTTATCTATAGGGCGTATGCCTGTCAGATGAGGTGGATCGAAACAGAATCCGACTTGAGCAGCATTTGCTATAAAGTGCTTGGAAATATTGAAAAGTTCGCTTAAAATCAAAATTTACGGACAATTTTCTTAAAAGAAAAGGTACTGTAGAATAACGCAAAATATCGTAACAGGTTTTTAAAATTGAGGTTTGGAGTTTTTTCTGTTATAATAAAATTATATATTGCGTGTTTTGAAAGGCTTAAGTATAATGAATTTGAGGTGAACACAATGCTTTTATTTTCAACGATTGAAGATGTCCATATAACTTGACAGGAGCTATCTGGAAGAGGTATTGAAGGTGGAGCATAAACAGGAATGAATATTGCACTTGAAATAATAAAGAATATGTTTTAGGAATAAAAGCTTTATTTTACCCAATTTTCCGAGGATTTGGACATAAATCCAGGCCTCGGATTTTTTGCGTTTTGTGGATATAAGCTTGAATAAATCTGCAGAAATAAAGGAGAGTTGTATGAACAATACACAATATAAAGAGTTATGGTCTTCCTTAAGTAAAAGAAGCAGGCGCATTGAAACAAAAATGGATGCTTTGACACGAAAGAGAACGGGAAGCTATTATACGGATTTGGAGCTTACAGATGCGATGATGAGGGAACTGGTTGAACATCTCAAGGATAAAAATCCGACAAAAAAACTATATGACTATCGTTTTTTAGAACCATGTGTTGGTGCGGGAAATTTTGTCTTTTCATACATCAAAGCTGTTAAAGCTACTGGAATTAATAAAGAGAATGCCAAAATTATGTTGGATAATCTTTATGTTGCAGATGTAAATACAGATGCTCTTAATGGATATAAAGAATCTTTGAGGGAAATATCCAGGGTATTTTGGAATATTCAGTTGTCAGAAGAATACTTTGAACAACACATAGGAAACGGTTTGTTAATTGACGTAACAGCAACAGAACCGGTCTATATTGATATAAACAAAATTTTCCCCCCGGAGATTGTAGGAAACGGCTTTGACATTGTTGTTACAAATCCACCTTTTAAAAATCTAAAAGCTGAGCGTGGACATTACGGAAATAAAGAGGAGTATTATAGGGACAAAGACAAGTATTCCGCAATTTCAAAAATAGTAAAGAAACGTTTCAGATATTCCACAGAAGGGATTTTGAATTTATATAAATTATTTGCGGAAGAAATTATTGACCAATATGCAAATGAAACCGCATTTGTCAGTCTGTTGATTCCCTCTTCCATAATGTCTGATAAGATGTGTACAAAGTTAAGAACACATATACTCAAAGATAACAAATTAATTTCTGTAAAGGTGATTGGAGAAGGCAGCGGATACATAGATGCCCAGCAGGCTTTAAGTTCCATTTTTTTACAAAAGGGCAGTAAAACAGATAAGGTAACGATTGTTAAAGATTATTGTAAGAACCCAGGAGATATTGCAGAAGTTACAATAAACGATATTTTGAACGAAAATACTGGAAATGCGATTGTTGCGGTTTTTTCAAAAGAATATCAGATTTTGCGGAAGCTAAGGCAGTTTCCGGTTGTTAAGGAGCTTTCTTTTATAACTAACTTAAGAGGAGAATTGGATTTAACTGCAAACAAGCATAATATTGTTCATATGAATACAGGCTATCCGCTGATAAGAGGCAGGAATATTGGTTATTACAATTTACTGGCTGCATCAGAAAACGAATTTGTGGCAGTTGAATTTGTCAATACAACAAAAAAGAAATGCTATATTGAACAGGAGAGAATTATATGCCAGCAAATCGCGAATATGAATAAGGAGAGGCGTGTGACTTTTGCATTGGCTCCCCAAAATTGTGTATTAGGAAATTCGTGTAATTTTATATCTGTAGGAGAAAACCCATATGGAATAGATATATATACGCTGTTAGGCTTATTCAATACCAAAATAATAAACTGGTTATTCAAATTGACAAGCAGCAATAATCATGTCAACAATTACGAGATTGACTGCTTTCCGATTCCTGTAGAAGCACCGGAATTAAAAGAGATTTCTATGCTTACAAGGATATTTCTGAATGAACAGAATGATTTAGTTCTTGAGGAAATAGAAGAATTGGCATATAAAGCGTATGGTATTTTAGCATATAGAGGAGAAGAGAAATGAACAGGAATAAATATGTTAGAGATTATACAGATGCGATAAAGAATCTTCTTCCTCAAATGACAGAGGATGAAGGGAATGGTATCCTTAGTGGAAAGCTGAAAATAGACAGTTTTCTTGAGGAACTTGGCAAATTTGATAAGAATGTTTCCAAAGGAATAACCGCAAAATATATGGCACTTTTTCAGGGGCTTTTGTTGAACCATACCACTTTTAAACTGAGTGATTTGGATTTGGAAATGATAAAGTCTGTACCGCCTGGAGGAAACTGGAAGAATATTCCAGTGGAAACAGTAGAGAAATCCAAGAGGCTGAAACGGATAACGCAAACAGGCGGTCGAACAACCCTATATGGTCGGATTGACTACAATAAACCAAGCTATACGATTACTACTTACTTTAACAGACCGGGAAATGGAACATATGTACATCCGGTTCACGAAAGAGTATTAACAGTAAGAGAGGCTGCAAGATTTCAGACCTTTAGGGATGAGTATTATTTTTTTGGTAATAAAACGCAACTTTTAAAGCAGGTGGGAAATGCAGTGCCGACGTTACTGGCATACCAAATCGCGCGTGAGATAAAAAAGAAAACAGGATGTTCTAAATCTATTGATTTGTTCTGTGGTGCAGGTGGTATGACAGCAGGGTTTAAGGCGGCAGGCATTTATTCATTGTTGAGTAATGACATTGAAGAGAGTGCCTGTGTTACTTTAAAGATAAATAATCCTGAAATTAAAGTCTTATGCGGGGACATCACGAAAGAAGAAACAAAAGCTGCTATTGAGAAGGCTGCGTTGGAGGGGGAAGCAGATATCATATGCGGAGGTCCGCCTTGTCAGGGATTTTCAATGGCAGGTTTTAGAGCAGCGGATGACCCCAGAAATCAACTGTTCCGGGAATTTGTTGATATAGTCAAGAGGGTAAATCCCAAAGTGATTGTATTTGAAAATGTGGAAGGGCTGTTGAGTTATCAAGGAGGAAAAACATACTGTGAGGTACACACACTTTTTGCAAAACTCGGATATCTTACAGAAGGCAGAACTTTAATGGCAAGTGATTTTGCTGTTCCTCAAAAAAGAAAAAGAGTTATTCTTATATGTACCCGAAAGGATATCGCGATTTCTCCAGGAGAATTATTTCCAAGTCCAATCACTGTCGAGGAAGCATGTCAGGTTACTGTACGAGAAACGATTGCAGATTTGGAAACAGTTCCCTGTGATGATACTGCAAGATATGCAGACTGTGATGAATCGGAGATACTTAAGTTTTTTAAGGGAGAGATAACATATGAAGAATATATAAATCTGAAAACGCCAGATGATTTCGAAAAAGAGAAAACAGAAGAGGCATATAAGCAGTTAAGTTTCATAGACTTGCTGTAAGGGAGAGGAGGATTACCAGCAGTGTGGTACTCATCCTCCTTATACTTTACAGAGAACAGATGATTCTTTTTTCAATTGCTTCAATAAGGTTAATTATAAGCTGCTTGTTCTTTACCAAAGAAACATCAGCTTCGATGCTGGAACAGATAGATTCAAGAACTGCAAGTTCAGTTGAAGTGAGATTATGTTTATTGTTACGGTTCTCTTTTTTATTATAATCGTAGATTGCCTGAATCGCAATCCTTTGGTATCTGTCAGTTTCGTATTGATTGCGTTCGGTATAGTGTCTATCTGTTTTGTCAATAATTTCCCCTCTGTCATTAAAGGTATAGGAATACTTGAAAGTATAAAAATTTGGTTCTAAAAATGCAGAAACAAGAAAAGTTTCCCCTTTGTTAGGACAATTTTCAAGTATAGTTCGTAAAATGAACATAAAATTTGCCATGTTTTGCTTTAATGCATCGCGGTAAACAGTAGGCACTTTGTCAGGATTAGCAGAATAATTTGCTTTTATAAATTCCCAGATTAACCTTGATTGCCATGACATGGGATATATGCCGGTTCTTTGTTCTGTTTCGATAATGCTTTCAATATCTATGATTTGTAAGCGGTCACGTTTTGAAGAATTATCTCCCGTAGACATAGGCTGCAGGTAGCGTGGGTCGTGGACAAAGCCCAAAGAAATTGGGCCAATATGGTCAGCGGATATACCATTAAAGAAGCTGCTTCCCATGAACTGATTTGCTGCATGAATGTTTCCGTCGCTCCAATATTCATACGCACGTCTGTCCTTGGTATAAGATTTAAGGTTTTCCTTTGAACGACCTTTATCCTGAACAGATCTACAACAGCGATTATATGTATGGAACCCGTCATAACGATCAGGAAAGTTCGACATAGCTCCTGGCCCCAGGTATTTTTTATCACCCTTACGGCAGGCATGCTCTAATGCAGCTATAATTTCATGCTTTTCGGAATTTTGTGCATCTAAATTCAGCTTTCCTTTATTAATCAGAAAAGCTGCAATATCATTTTTGCGAATACCCTGGTTGATGAGTTCATCCCAGATATCGCTGATATGGTCACAGTCAGAAAAACTCGTACCAAATTTTTGGTTTAAGGCTTTGAGAAAATTTGCGTTCGGGTAGTGGTAGTAAAGGGACATCTTTTTACCACAAATTTGGCATACCTTCCATTTAGTCGGGTGAATTTTAAGCATTACATCAGCATACATTCCTGGATAGGTTTCCTCTGTTTTTGTGAGGCCTAATTCCTGGGCTTTTTGAATGCACCAGTGAATTCTTTTTTGACCTGTTTCTGATTTTGCAGTTGCTATCCAGGTGTATGAACCATCAGCTTTCTTTTTGATTGGTAATCCTTTGTAATTTGGGTGATTTACGATTTCTTCCATATATTTGAGAAATTGTGGATGCCATTGTTTTTCATCTTGCGCCATAATAGAACCTCCTGATTGTGTAGGTAGAGTTCGGCTTTTGTCAGCCGAAATTTAATGCATAATAATAGGGAAACAAGGTTTTTGTCTTATTATATCAAACGGCAGTCAGAAAATCTATATGTTCGTTCCCAATTATATCCATAAAGCATTTTCTTACTTTTTGTTTGGAGATTTTCAACAAAGTAATCCTTCACCCTAACATGGTGCATCGGATGGAAGGGACTCGACTACACTGCTAACCTGTAATGATAATCTTGCCTTTTGCTTCCACATCATCCAGAATCACTTCTCCCACATCCGGTACTGTGATTACTCCGGTCAGAGGGTTTTTAATACTGTCAACTTTAGTGATGATAGTTGCTTCTACTTGTGATTTTTCAAAAGCTAAATCCGTTTCAACCATCTCACAATCAACCAGTTTCAGATTTTTACAATAGCAGAAAGGCTGTGTTCCAATGATCTTACAGTTAATCAAAATAAGATTATTAGAATACCATGCCAGATATTCTCCTTTTATGGTGCTGTTTCGAATCGTAATGTTTTCTCCATGCCAAAATGCATCTTTAGTATCAAATACACAATTATCAAACTGGGCATTTTTAATGTATTGGAATGAATATTTTCCTTGAAAATGTACCCTACGGAATATTAAGTTTTCTGAACGCATCATAAAATATTCGCTGATTGCAGTGGTATCTTCCATACAAATTTTCTGAACAGACCATCCGAATTCTGAAGAAATAATATCGCAATTTTGAATAGTCACATCACTACATTCTCGAAACGCTTTGATTCCATGGAGCTTGCTGTCTGTTACTATCACATGATTGGAATACCACAATGCTGCTCGGCAATTTACTGTCATTTCTGAATGACTAATAGTAAGTCCGCAATCATGCCAAAATGGATATCGGAGATTGAAAAGGCAGTGCTTTGCTTCAATTTGGTTGCATTCTTTAAATGCACTTTCGCCATCTGCCGGTCCATCAAAGTAACAATTTTTTACCAAAAGCCCATTACTCCCATAAAGAGCACGTTCCTCGTCAAATTTTTGATTTTCTATTATTTTCAAACTTATTCCTCCTAGTTCGTCGTGCGAAAAAGAAAATCTCCCGATTTGAAACACCAAGTAGTCAAGACAAGCTATCTTCTTTTGAACTATATGCAATGAGTTGTTCCGGCTTTATTTCTGTACCGGCTATATTTATAGTTACCGCCTATTTACATTTTTTATCTTTCTGGTTTAATTATAAAAAGGCGAAATAGCAATAGCAAATACTTATATACTATATACTTCAATAGTTGAAAACTATCCAAAAACAAGTTATACTATATTCGTTTCGCTCAAAAAGGAAGGAGGAGGTAATAATGGAGTTACGTGTACTAGGTTACTTCCTTGCAGTTGCAAGAGAACAAAGCATTATTAGAGCAAATCAAGATGACAGCAAAGGCACTTTAACCGCATGGATCAATAAAGAACTATCTGAATTGGAAATTGTAGCAACTTACAATTTACTATTTAATGCATCTTTGATGGTTGAAGAAGGACTGGGATATGCCATTGGATTAGATAAAATAATTAACACAGCCGGAAACAATACGCTGTGCTTTCGACCTCTTTCTCCACAAACAGAAGCAGGTATGCACATCGTTTGGAAGAAATATCAGGTATTTTCTAAAGCGTCCGAAAAATTTATCGAAAAACTAAAATTAGTATCTTTATGAAAAAGGCAAAATTGCCGATATCTTGAGCGCCCTGTTGCTGACTTTGCTTTCTTCTGGCGCTGTCCCAATGAAACATTAATGCGGAAAGTCTGGGTGAAGCAGTCAGCCTATATATGTATGGTATAACCATATCCGTCCCCATTCTTAGTTTCTTAGATTATGGAAAAGAGCAGCAGCACTTTTTGCTCTTTCCGCATAAATAGTTGCCATGACCTCACCTCAAATCCAAATTTTTTGGAATTATAATTTCAAAAAATGCAAAGTAATATCATGTTTTCTGCCAGGTTCAGAAAGGCTGAAGGAAGAATTGGAAAATCAGTTATAAAATTTCCAGTATGACTTTTGGAAATTATATGATGTAGAAATCTGCAAAATATGGTATTCTAAATACAACAGATAAATGAAAAATGGAAAATTTCCTCTGTTTTATAGGGGGGATTAGCATACAAATCCCGCCGAAGCAGAACATCAGATATAAGAAGTTTTAATGGGAAGGGAGGATTTTCTATGGAGAATATCTATTATTTAATTATTACATGGATTGGGGCAGCCATTATGCTGGGAGTAGGAATTTATGATTACAAATACAGAACAAAGCCTGTAAAGTATGGAATCAGTAATTCCACATCTGACAGAAAGATAACAGATGTGAAGGCATATAATAAAGCCCATGGAAAGCTCTGGTACATTTATTCTGCTTTTTTATGGCTGGGGGGTATTTTTGAATATTTTTTTCCTGAATTTTCCATTTTCTTTTTTATTCTGTATAGTACAGTCGGAGTTGGCGCTTCTGTGTGGTATGTGCGGAAAATAGAAGAAAAGTATATAGTATATAGCATAAAGGATAGATGTGATGCTGGAACTAATTAGACATCACAAAAATATATTCTTTTATACGCAGGGAAATTTTTTTCGTATACTTTATGATGTAAAAGGAAATATGTCTGAACAGAAAGAGAGAAAAGAACGAGCATGAACAGAAATTATCAAAAGGAACTGGAAAACATCATAGAAGAAAATCAGAAAAACGGGAAGGTTCCCAGACTCTTTCTCCATAGCTGTTGCGCGCCCTGCAGCAGCTATGTACTGGAATATCTGTCCCAGTATTTTGAAATTACAGACTTTTTTTATAATCCCAATATTTCCCCCAGAGAAGAGTACAAAAAACGCACAGAGGAATTAAAACGCCTTATAGAAGAAATGCCTTTTGTGCATAAGCCTGTGTTGGTGGAAGGGACTTATTGCCCGGAGAAATTTTTTGAAATGGCAAAGGGATTGGAACATGTTCCTGAGGGAGGAGAGCGGTGTTTTAAGTGCTACCGCATGCGTCTGGAGGAAACTGCAAAACTGGCAGCAGAAGGGGGATATGATTATTTTGCCACCACTTTGACCATCAGCCCTTTGAAAAATGCAGCAAAGCTAAATGAAATCGGAGAAGAGTTGGAAAAGCTTTACCATGTCAGACATCTCCCTTCTAATTTTAAGAAAAAAAACGGATATAAACGTTCTACAGAGTTATCCGGTGAATATCATCTTTACAGACAGGATTACTGCGGCTGCATTTTTTCCAGACAGGAAAGAGAACGACAAAAGCAGGAACAAAAGGAAAAACTCTTGCGTTCAACACTATAAAGTGGTAAAATTTCACATAGAATATTGTCAAAAAGGTCAGAGAAGAAAAAAGACTGGACAATATGGTGAAAAAGAGAGGAATGAGGAATTATTATGGCACAATTATGGGGAGGTCGGTTTACAAAAGAAACAGACCGTCTGGTGTATAATTTTAATGCGTCCCTGAGTTTTGACAAAAGGCTTTATAAACAGGACATTAAAGGCAGCATGGCGCATGCTTCCATGCTGGCAAAGCAGGGGATTCTCACAGAAAAAGAAAAGGAAGAAATCCTGTCCGGACTGCAGGAAATTCTGGTGGATATTGAAAACGGAAAGCTGGAATTTTCTCCGGAGTATGAAGATATTCACAGCTTTGTAGAGGCAAATCTCATTGCCAGAAAGGGAAATGCAGGGAAAAAACTCCACACAGGAAGAAGCCGCAATGACCAGGTGGCTCTTGACATGAAAATGTATGTAAGAGAGGAAATTCAGGAAACCGACGGTCTTTTAAAGGAACTTTTGGAAACCCTTCACAAACTGATGAAGGAGAATATACATACCTATATGCCGGGATTTACCCATTTACAGAAGGCACAGCCTGTGACCGTAGCTCATCATCTGGGCGCTTATTTTGAAATGTTCAAAAGAGATCGGAGCCGTTTAACGGATACCAAAAAGAGACTGAATTTGTGTCCCCTCGGAAGTGGAGCTTTGGCAGGTACCACATATCCATTGGACAGAGAATATACAGCCAGGGTTTTGGGCTTTGACGGTCCTACCTTAAATAGCATGGATTCTGTGGCTGACAGAGATTATCTGATTGAGTTTTTGTCGGATTTGTCTATGATTATGATGCATTTGAGCCGCTTCTGTGAAGAAATGATTCTTTGGAATTCCAATGAATATCAGTTTGTGGAGCTTGATGATGCATACAGCACAGGCAGCAGCATTATGCCTCAGAAGAAAAATCCGGATATTGCAGAACTGGTAAGAGGAAAGACGGGACGGGTATACGGCGCTCTTGTTTCTCTTCTCACTACCATGAAGGGGCTTCCTCTGGCTTATAATAAGGATATGCAGGAGGACAAGGAGCTTGCCTTTGACGCCATGGATACGGCAAAAGGTTGTATTGCGCTGTTTAATGGTATGATTTCCACTCTGGAATTTAAGAAGGAAAACATGGAAAACAGTGCGAAAAACGGTTTTACCAATGCAACAGATGCAGCGGATTATCTGGTAAATCGCGGGGTTCCGTTTAGAGATGCACACAGCATTGTGGGACGTCTGGTGCTTTACTGTCTGGAAAAGAACATTGCTCTGGAAGAAATGTCTTTGGAAGAATACAAGGCAATCAGTCCGGTATTTGAAGAGGATATCTACGAGGCTATCAGTATGAAGAACTGTGTGGAAAAGCGTAACACCATTGGCGCACCCGGTTCAGTGGCCATGGAAACTGTGTTAAAACAGAATGAAAAATATCTGGAAGAATAAGAAGAATTTCTTGACATTTTGGAATATTTTGTTATAGTGATGTATAACAAAAACAAATGTACGCGCAGAAAAGACAAGTAAGGCTTTGCGTGTACAGGACGAAGGAGAATAGACAGATGAGTGAAAAATTGAGAGTTGGAATTTTAGGCGCTACAGGTATGGTTGGACAGAGATTTATTTCTCTTTTGGAAAATCACCCCTGGTTTGAGGTTGTTACCGTAGCAGCAAGTGCAAGAAGTGCGGGAAAAACATATGAAGAAGCTGTAGGTGGACGCTGGAAAATGACAACCCCTATGCCGGAGGCTGTGAAACAGCTGGTTGTCATGAATGTATCAGAGGTGGAAAAGGTTGCTTCTACCGTAGATTTTGTATTTTCTGCAGTAGATATGTCAAAAGAAGAAATTAAGGCTATTGAAGAAGAGTATGCAAAGACAGAAACACCGGTTGTTTCCAACAATAGCGCACACAGATGGACTCCTGATGTTCCTATGGTTGTACCGGAAATCAATCCCCAGCATTTTGATGTGATTGAATTCCAGAAAAAACGTCTTGGTACAACAAGAGGCTTTGTAGCTGTAAAGCCAAACTGCTCCATTCAGAGTTATGCGCCTGTTCTTACAGCATGGAAAGAGTTTGAGCCCTATGAAGTGGTAGCAACGACTTACCAGGCAATTTCCGGCGCCGGAAAAACTTTTAAGGACTGGCCGGAAATGGTGGAAAATATTATTCCCTATATTGGCGGAGAAGAAGAAAAGAGCGAAATGGAACCCCTTCGTCTTTGGGGTGAAATCAAAGATGGTGTGATTGAACCTGCAAAAGAGCCGGTCATTACCTGTCAGTGTGTACGCGTTCCTGTATTAAACGGTCATACAGCCGCTGTCTTTGTAAAATTCAGAAAGAAACCAACCAAAGAACAGTTGATTGAAAAGCTGGTAAACTTCAAGGGAATTCCACAGGAATTAGATCTTCCAAGTGCTCCAAAGCAGTTTATTCAGTACATGGAGGAAGAAAATCGTCCGCAGGTTCAGGCAGATGTGGATTACGAAAACGGTATGGGTGTTTCCGTGGGACGTTTAAGAGAAGACAAGGTTTATGATTTTAAATTTATCGGACTTTCCCACAATACCGTTCGCGGTGCAGCAGGCGGTGCCGTACTTTGTGCGGAAACGCTGAAGGCAAAAGGATATATTACAAAAAAATAAAAGGATGAAGAAAAAACCGAGAAAGGGGCTGTTGCATAGGACAGTCCCCCTTTTCGGTTCAGAGACAGTTCCTGCAGGGCGGAAATTTGACGCTTTTTTAAACCTGTGTTAAGATAAAAGGCATTGCAACAGAAATTAAAGTAAAAGAGGAGCTTTTATGAGCAAATCATTGTTTATAGCCGAAAAGCCAAGCGTTGCCCAGGAATTTGCCCGGGCATTAAAGCTGAATAGTGCCAGAAGGGACGGTTATCTGGAAGGGGAAAACACTATTGTAACCTGGTGTGTGGGACACCTGGTAACCATGAGTTATCCGGAAGCCTATGACCCGGCTCTGAAAAGATGGAGTTTGGAAACCCTGCCCTTTTTGCCGGAAGAATTTAAGTATGAGGTGATTCCTTCTGTAAAGAAACAGTTTGACATTGTCAGCGGACTTTTGAACCGCAAAGATGTAGAAACCATTTATGTATGCACGGACTCCGGGCGGGAGGGAGAATATATTTACCGTTTGGTTGCCATGATGTCCGGGGTAAAGGATAAGGTGCAAAAAAGAGTGTGGATTGATTCCCAGACTGAGGAGGAAATTATCCGTGGTATCCGGGAGGCAAAGGAGCTTTCTGCATATGATAATCTCTCTGCGTCTGCCTATCTGCGCGCCAAGGAGGATTATTTAATGGGAATTAATTTTTCCAGACTCCTTTCTCTGAAATACGGCAATGCCGTTTCCAATTATCTGGGCAGTCGTTATCAGCCCATTTCTGTGGGAAGGGTAATGACTTGCGTTCTCGGTATGGTTGTCCGCAGAGAGCGAGAAATTCGGGACTTTGTGAAAACACCTTTTTATCGTGTGCTGGGGAAATTTGAACTGCAAAAACATTTTTTTGAAGGCGAATGGAGAGCTGTGGAGGGCAGCCGTTATTTTCAATCTCCTTTGTTATACAAGGAAAACGGATTTAAGGAAAAAGAAACTGCCCGGGAATTTAAAGAACTACTTTCCCAAAATCCGCCCCTCCAGGCTGTGGTGGAGAAAATAGAGCGAAAAAAAGAGAATAAAAATCCTCCTCTTCTTTTTAATCTGGCAGAACTGCAGAATGAGTGTTCCAGGCTGTTTAAATTAAGTCCTGATGAAACCCTGAAAATTGTACAAGAGTTATATGAGAAAAAGCTGGTGACCTATCCAAGAACTGATGCCCGTGTGCTTTCTACGGCGGTGGCAAAGGAAATTCAGAAAAACATAGGAGGATTACGCAGCTATATACATGCAGGGAGTTATGTAGATGAAATTCTGACAGCACAGAGATATAAAAATTTGGAAAAAACCAGATATGTTAATGACAAACAGATTACCGATCACTATGCCATTATTCCAACCGGACAGGGGTTGAGTGCGTTAAGAAGCGTTTCTCAACAGGCAGAAAAAGTATATGAAGTGATTGTGCGCCGGTTTTTGAGTATTTTTTATCCTTCTGCTGTTTATCAGAAAGTCAGCCTGGTTTCTGTTATAGAAAAGGAACGGTTGTTTTCCTCTTTTAAAGTTCTGATATCCGAAGGATATTTAAAGGTGACCGGCTATTCCTTTGGAAAAAAGAAGGAAGACGAAACTTCAGAGGAGGAAACAAAAGACGGAGTATTTCTGGAAATGCTACAGAATGTGAAAAAAGGAAGTATACTTCCGGTGAAGGAATTCCTTATAAAAGAAGGGGAAACTTCGCCACCCAAGCGTTATACTTCCGGTTCTATGATTCTGGCTATGGAAAATGCCGGACAGCTCATTGAAGACGAGGAGCTGCGGGCGCAGATTAAGGGCAGCGGTATCGGAACCAGTGCGACCAGAGCGGAGATTCTGAAAAAGCTGGTGACGATTAAGTATTTGACTTTGAATAAAAAGACACAGGTCATTACCCCGACTCTGTTGGGAGAGATGATTTTTGATGTGGTAAATGCATCTATTCGTTCTCTCTTAAGCCCGGAATTGACAGCAAGTTGGGAGAAGGGGTTGACTTATGTGGCAGAGGGCAGCATTACTTCTGAGGAATATATGCAGAAGCTGGAACGATTTATTCGCTCCTGGACCCAGGGGGTTATGGGACTTAGAAACCAGTTGATGCTCAAACAGTACTTTGATGCTGCGGCTGTATATTATCAAAAGAGTAAGAACAGCAAAACCGGAGCAAAGACTGCAGGGAAATCTACCAAAAAATAGTTTTAAAGAAAGAGGACAAAGATGGAACAGTTAAAAATTCAGGAATTATACAGTGATTTAAGTAAAACCATGGCAGGCGAACTGTTAAAAAGTAAAACTTATCCATGGGAGGTATTGCCGGAAATCGGCGCTTTTATTGTAAAGTTGGGAAATACTTTAAGCGAAGAAGAATATGAAAAAAGAGGAGAAGATGTGTGGGTTGCAAAATCCGCAAGTGTTGCTCCTACGGCATGTATTCACGGGCCGGCAATTATCGGAAAAGAGGCAGAAATCCGTCATTGTGCCTTTATCCGCGGCAATGCTCTGGTAGGAGAGGGCGCTGTTGTGGGGAATTCTACAGAACTGAAAAATGTGATTCTCTTTGATAAGGTGCAGGTACCGCATTACAATTATGTGGGAGACTCCATTTTAGGCTATAAATCCCATATGGGTGCAGGCTCTATTACTTCAAACGTAAAATCAGACAAAAAGCTGGTAGTAGTAAAAGCACAGGACACACAGATGGAAACAGGGCTGAAAAAATTCGGTGCTATGCTAGGTGATGAAGTGGAGGTTGGCTGTGGCTCAGTGCTGAATCCCGGAACCGTAGTGGGAAGCCACAGCAATATTTATCCCCTGTCTTCTGTAAGAGGAGTTGTACCTGCAAACAGTATTTACAAAAAGCAGGGAGATGTTATAGAAAAAAGATAAGCTATGCAGCCTGGGATATCAGATCCCGAAAACTGCATAGCGTACCAGAAATAAAAGAAAGAGGTGCAGAGGATAGAAAAGGTAGAAAAAATATTTCATACTTTTGCCTTTTTGCTGATTGTATAGATTTATAGGAAGAAAGGCAAGGCAGGCAGCAGGCTCCCATAAAAGGGAAAGACAGCCGGCAATGGTTTTTTCCAGAGGATAGGAGTAAAAAAGGTACAAAATCAGAATCAGAACCAATCCTTTCCAGTTGTAATCAGCAGCAAAAACAGCCCCTGCAAGAATCCCGCCTCCTGCGGCAAGCAGCATGAGGACGGGATTTTTCTGTCTGACCATATCCATAATCCAGAGAGTCAGAAAACCTATAAGAAGAGTAAACATCACATTCTGATAGGAAAGCTCCAGTATTTCCCTCCGAAAGCATACATCAAAGGGAATCTCAGAGATACAGGCAAAAAGGAAAAGTCGCAGAGCGTATTTTTTACGGTTGGAGGTATGGACAAAGCCTTCCACCAGCAGGAAACAGAAAATGGGGAAAGAAATTCGTCCCAGAAAACGAAGAACATGGTCTGCGTGATATAGAGCAAGGGTGGCTTCATAGGAAAAAGCGGAGGAAAGCTGCTGGTTATAGGCGGCGATTGCTCCATTTTCCAGAAAAACTGCTCCAATGTGATCGATTAGCATGGTAAAAAGAGCAATCCATTTCAAGGCGCTTCCTGAAAGACAGGGAGGAAGCAGCGTTTTTTTTGGTATGCCGGGAATAGAGGTTTTATAAAGCATGATGAAATCCTTTCTGTATTTATGGTAATAAAATTCTAAAATTGTATTTATTATAACACAAAACCTTCTTGTATTAAATAAAATACCAGGGTTTTCTTGCAAAGAAAAGAAAATATGTTTATGATAGACTACAGGGATTTCAGAAGAAGTAACATAATTGGATTTTGAACTGAGGTCAATACCGACGTAAAGCGTAGATAATGGGTTAATCTTTAACATGATATCATACCAAAGAATAACCTATGTGACTATTAACCAATGTAGATGTGCTGGAAAGGGGTTATCCCAGGTGTTTCCGATCATCTATAAATCCATAGAAAGAATAAGTGCATAACCATCATTTCTATTGGCTATACACTTATGATATGAGGAAAATAAAAATGAGAGGTTTGGATACAAACGTAAAAAGAATCCGTCATAAAGTATTTAAAGAAATTGCCCGTGTAGGCTTTGAATCAGAACCGGATACACTGGTGGCAGATATTGAGGCGATTCCTTATCACATTGTGCAGGAACGCGCAACCTACAGAGAAAGTATTTACCGGGAAAGAGCGGTTGCCAGCGAGAGAGTCCGTCTTGCTATGGGTATGTCCCTTCGCCCGGAAAATGCGGCTGTACATATTACAGCAGGCCTGGAAGCAAGCAATATTGATGAGAAGTATTATGAACCGCCTCTGATGCAGGTGATTCCTTCTGCCTGCGATGCCTGTGAGCCAAAGATGTATGAAGTTTCCAATATGTGCAGAGGCTGTGTAGCTCACCCTTGTAAAGAGGTCTGTCCAAAGGGCGCTATCAGCATTGTAAAGGGTAAGTCTGTCATTGACCAGGAAAAATGCATTAAGTGCGGCAAGTGTAAATCCGTATGTCCTTATGATGCCATCGCCAAAAAAGAAAGACCCTGTGCAAGAGCCTGCGGCGTCAATGCTATTGAAAGTGATGAGCTGGGCAGGGCAAAAATTAACAATGAAAAGTGTGTATCCTGCGGTATGTGTATGGTAAGCTGTCCCTTTGGGGCAATTTCTGATAAATCACAGATTTTTCAGCTTGCCCATGCCTTAAAGGAGGGAAAACAGATTATTGCTGAAGTAGCGCCTGCTTTTGTTGGACAGTTCGGACCAGATGTGACTCCCAGAAAGTTAAAGGCAGCGCTGCAGGAACTTGGCTTTGCGGACGTCTATGAGGTAGCCCTTGGCGCAGATATTGGTGCTGTTGCAGAGGCACACCACTATGCGGAAAAAGTAAGCACAGGAGAACTTCCGTTCCTTTTGACCTCCTGTTGTCCTTCCTGGAGCATGCTTGCAAAGAAATTTTTCCCGGATATGATTGAGAACATCTCTCAGGAACTGACTCCAATGGTTGCTACGGCAAGAACCATTAAGCAGCAGTATCCGGATGCCCATGTGGTATTTATCGGTCCCTGCGCTTCCAAAAAGCTGGAAGCTTCCAGAAAATCTGTGCGAAGTGATGTGGATTTTGTCATTACTTTTGAGGAACTGGCAGGTATGTTCGATGCAAAAGGCATTAATCCGGCAGAATGTGAAGGAGAAAGCTCTTTCCACAATGCGACTGCGGCGGGCAGAGGCTATGCGGTTGCAGGAGGCGTGGCAAGTGCAGTAGAGGATTGTCTGCATGCATATTATCCTGATGTAGAGGTTCATATTGAACATGCAGAAGGGCTTGCAGAATGTAAAAAGATTCTGACCATGGCAAAAGCCGGTAAACTAAAGGGCTGTATGATTGAAGGTATGGGCTGTCCCGGAGGCTGTATGGCAGGGGCAGGAACCAATGTGCCTCTGGCAAAAGCAGCCGCTGATTTGAAAAAATATAAAAAAGACTCTTCCAGACAGATTCCTGCTGCAGAACTGGCAGAAATACATTTGGATTAAGGAAGTTCCCACATAATAAGAGAAGAACTACAGGTTTTTGGAAAAGCCTGTGGTTCTTTTTTCTATATTCTTAAGAAAAACTTTAAAAATCTCCCCCTGTTCTCTTTAAATCTCTTTTTTATGATAAAGATAACTTAAGAGAAAGACAAAAGGGGGAAGACTTATGAAGATATTAATTACAACAGACTGGTATAAGCCGATTATTAACGGAGTCGTGACTTCTGTTTTGAATTTAAAAAAGGAATTGGAAGAAAGGGGACATGAGGTGCGGGTGCTGACGCTTTCCAGAACCTATGAGTCTTATCAGGAAGCCGGCATCTATTATATAAAATCCGTGAATCTGGAAAAGATTTATCCCAATGTACGAGGCGTTTTGCCGCATATCGAAAAGCTGGTAAGGGAACTGACAGACTGGAATCCGGATATTGTGCATTCCCAGTGTGAATTTATGACTTTTTCCTATGCAGTAAAAATCAGTAAAAAATGCGGTTGTCCTCTGGTTCATACATATCATACTGTTTATGAAGATTATGTTCATTATCTGCCGGGTGGGATTTCCCGTTATCCCATGGGCAGGATTTTGGAAAAAAGAGCAGTGGCACAGTTTTCCAGAAGCGTCTTAAAAAAGGCCAGCCAGGTGATTGTCCCCACAGAAAAGGTGGAAAAGCTGTTAAAGAGCTACGAAGTCAAAAATCCCATTTCCGTTATTCCAAGCGGAATTGATTTACAAAACTTCTGCCGATGTCTGTCCCAGGCGGAGAAACAAAGTTTAAAAAAGCAGTGGAACATTCCTCTGGATAACCATGTATTGGTCAGTGTGGGACGTCTGGCAAAAGAAAAGAATTTGGAGGAATTGCTTCGTTTTTTTGCAAAGCTGGTGAAAGAAGAAAAACGAGAAAAGCTCACCTTTTTAATTGCAGGGGACGGACCAGACAGGGAACGTTTGGAAAAGCTGGCAGAGGAGTTGGACATTCAGGAGAAAACCGTATTTACAGGCATGATAAATCCAAAAGAAGTAGGAAAGTATTACCAGCTGGGAGATGTGTTTGTATGTGCCTCGAACAGCGAAACACAGGGAATTACTTATATTGAAGCCCTGGCAAGCGGTGTTCCGGCGCTCTGCAGAAAAGACGAATGTCTGAATCAGGTCATAACAGACGGTTACAATGGCTTCCAATATGATTCTTATACATATTTTAAAATGCATTTAGACTATCTTCTGGAAAAGGAAGACAGAAGAAAAGAAATGGGAAAATGTGCAAAAGAAACTGCATGCCTGTATTCTACCTGGAATTTCTGCACCATGGCAGAGCGACTTTATAAAGAAACCCTGGTGCAACAGGGGGTGGCAGGACTTTCCGAAAAGAAGCAGGAAGAGCAGGGATATTCCAGGGGATTTTCCTTTGCATGGAATAAAAGAAATCTGGTAAAGAGAGGGGCGTAAGGCTATGAAAAAAATAAATATGCTGTCAAAAACGGATATGGTAAAGGGACAGGGCGTACTTTCTGCCCATGACGAACAGGTGGCGCTTGTCAGACAGGTGATGCAGAACCGCGCCCTGATATTGGAAAATGCAAAAACAGCCAGCGAAATCACACATTATCATTCCATTAATCCGGAGTATTATCTGTCTGTGGGAAAAAGAAAAAAACAGGGCGCTACTGTGGGATATGTGCATTTTTTACCGGAAACAGTGGAAAACAGCATCTCCCTTCCAAGGACAGTAAAACAGCTTTTCTATAAATATATGATTTCTTTTTACAAAAGAATGGACTATCTGGTGACAGTAAATCCTCTGTTTATAGACAAACTGGTACAGTATGGAGTTCCCAGAGAAAAGATTACCTATATTCCCAATGTGGTATCAGAAGAAACTTTTTATCCGGCTTCCGGAGAACGAAGAGAGAAAATTCGCAAAAAATGTCATATTGCCCCAGAAACTTTTACTGTTTTGTGTGTAGGGCAGTTGCAGAAAAGAAAAGGCGTGTTTGAATTTGTGGAAACCGCCAGACGCATGCCGGACTGTCAGTTTGTCTGGGCGGGAGGCTTCTCTTTTGGAAAGATATCAGAAGGCTATGAAGAAATTCGGGCATTGATGAAGCATTTGCCGCCAAACGTAAAATTTTTAGGATTGGTAGACCGGGAAAAAATGAATGATGTCTATAACATGGCGGACGTAATGTTTCTGCCTTCTTATGAAGAGCTGTTTCCCATGACCATTCTGGAATCCATGAACTGTGCGCTTCCGGTGCTGGTAAGGGATTTGCCGGAATACAGACCCATTCTTTTTGACCATGTATTAAAGGGAAGAAGCACAGAGGAATTTGTGCAACTTTTGCGTCAGTTAAAAGAAGAACCTGATTTTTATCAGCGAAGCGCACATGCCGCATATGAAGGACATGAGCGATACAGCAGAGAAGCTGTGGGAGAAAAATGGAAGGCTTTTTATGAAAAGGTTTTTGCTGCAGAAGAAGAAAAAAGGCTGTGGAACAGAAAAAAGCTTTCCCAGAGAAAGGAAAGCGGGGAGAGATTATGGAAAGACAGAAAACAACAGTATATTTGAATCTCTGTACTCTTTTAGGGCTGGCAGGTATGGCATGTTTTATCTGGTATGGGGTACAAAATCAGATTTTTGTATCTGCAGAATCTTTAAAACACTTTCTAAATCAATTCGGGTTGTTTGCCCCGGCGCTGTTTCTTGTTATTCAAATGATTCAGGTGGTACTTCCCATTTTGCCAGGGGCTGTAGGCTGTCTGGGAGGCGTGCTGATTTTCGGACCGGTCTGGGGATTTGTCTATAATTATATCGGAATTTCCCTTGGTTCCATACTGGCATTTTTGCTCTCGAAAAGATATGGAAGACCCTTTGTACGCGGGATTATAGGAGAGAAAAATTATGAAAAATATATTGGGTGGCTGGAAAAGGGAAAAGCTTTTGATAAGGCGTTTGCAGTTGCCATTTTTCTTCCCGTTGCGCCGGACGATTTGCTCTGCTACATGGCCGGTCTTACCCCCATGTCCCTGAAAAAATTTGCGGCAATTATTTTTCTGGGAAAGCCGGGTTCGATTTTTCTTTACAGTTTGGGTCTTACGGGAATTATGGAAGTGCTGAAGCAGATTTTTTAAGAAAAGAGAGCCGATGCTTTAAAGGAAAGCACCTGTAAAGCGCCGGCTCTTTCAGACTTTCTTATTTCCTTTTTCAGGAAACGTTTTCAGATGACTTTTCAGATTTCAGAAAAGGTATATTTTTCTTTTAAGCCGTTTGTCATAACATCATAGGTAACAGAACCATTTTCGAGGACTGTTTTTTCACAGGTAGCTGCCCGGCTGACATGCTCTTTCATAAAAGTGTCTAAGTCTTCACATTCGATTTCGGAAATCTGGGAATCCATTTTTCCTCTGCACATATCATTGATTTCACGGATTAATTCATATTTTTTCATAACGCATACCTCCCTGTATTCGGATTTGAATTTTGAGTTTTGAAATTTTTTTATAAGTTACTTTTATTTTAACACTGCCTTTGGGGAATTTCCAGAAAAATATTCCGATACATTCTTATTTTTGCAATAATAAAAAGGAGATTTTAAAAATACTCCATTTGTCATGGGGAATTTTGGCGGTATTTTGCAGAAAAGAGAAAATAAGTCTGGATTTTTTATAGGTTTTATGAGAAAATAGGTTTGAATAAGACGTTAAATGATTAACGCACTTGTAAGTATACATACTTGAAAGGAGTATTAAAATGATTTATTCACATGAAGTAGAAACAATGTGCCCAGTAGCACAGGGCGTAAATCACGGTGCAGCTCCAATTCCGGAAGAAGCAAAGTGGGTAAAGGCAAAAGAAATCAAAGATATCTCTGGTCTGACACATGGTGTAGGCTGGTGTGCACCTCAGCAGGGTACCTGTAAATTAACTTTAAACGTAAAAGACGGTATCATTCAGGAAGCACTGGTAGAAACAATCGGCTGTTCAGGTATGACTCATTCTGCAGCTATGGCATCTGAAATCTTACCGGGAAGAACTCTCCTGGAAGCATTAAATACAGACCTTGTCTGTGATGCAATCAACACAGCTATGAGAGAATTATTCTTACAGATCGTGTATGGACGTACTCAGAGTGCATTCTCTGAAGACGGACTTCCAATCGGCGCAGGTCTTGAAGACCTTGGAAAAGGACTTCGTTCCCAGGTTGGTACTATGTACGGAACATTAAAGAAAGGTCCTCGTTATCTGGAAATGACAGACGGCTATGTGACAGGTATTGCATTAAACGAAGATGATGAAATCATCGGATACAAATTCGTAAGCTTTGGTAAGATGATGGACTTCATCAAAGCCGGAGATGATGCAAACACAGCATTCGAAAAAGCTCAGGGTCAGTACGGACGTGTAAACGACGCTGTTAAAATTATCGACCCGCGTAAAGAGTAATCAGACGGAATTGTCAGATATAGAAATCAGGAGGATAGAATAATGGCTTTATTTGAATCATATGAAAGAAGAGAAAAACAGATTCTGGCTGTTTTAAAAGAGTACGGAATGAACTCTATTGAAGAAGCTGCAGAAGTAACAAAAGCAGCCGGTTTAGATGTATACAAAATGGTTGAAGGCATTCAGCCAATCTGTTTTGAAAACGCAAAATGGGCTTACACAGTAGGCGCAGCTATCGCAATCAAAAAAGGCTGCAAAAAAGCAGCTGATGCGGCAGCAGCTATCGGTGAAGGTCTTCAGTCTTTCTGTATCCCGGGTTCTGTTGCAGACCAGCGTAAAGTAGGTCTTGGACATGGTAACTTAGGAAAAATGCTTCTGGAAGAAGATACAAAATGTTTTGCATTCTTAGCAGGACATGAGTCTTTCGCAGCAGCAGAAGGCGCTATCGGTATTGCTGAAAAAGCAAACAAAGTTCGTAAAGAGCCTCTTCGCGTTATCTTAAACGGATTAGGAAAAGACGCTGCACAGATTATTGCCCGTATCAACGGATTTACTTATGTAGAAACAGAATATGATTACTACACAGGTGAATTAAAAGAAGTATTCCGCAAAGCATACTCTGACGGACTTCGTGCAAAAGTAAACTGTTACGGTGCAAATGATGTTCGTGAAGGTGTTGCAATCATGTGGAAAGAAGACGTTGACGTTTCTATCACAGGTAACTCTACAAACCCGACACGTTTCCAGCACCCGGTTGCAGGTACATACAAGAAAGAACGTATCGAAGCTGGAAAGAAATACTTCTCTGTTGCTTCAGGCGGTGGTACAGGACGTACTCTTCACCCGGACAACATGGCAGCAGGTCCGGCTTCTTACGGTATGACAGATACCTTAGGACGTATGCATTCTGATGCTCAGTTTGCAGGTTCTTCTTCTGTACCGGCTCATGTTGAGATGATGGGTCTTATCGGCGCAGGTAACAACCCGATGGTTGGTATGACTGTAGCTGTAGCTGTAGCTGTTGAAGAAGCAGCAAAAGAAGGCAGATTCTAAGAAATATCGTATTTTCAAGGAATGTTCAGTGTAATAATTCTGTAAAATCCTTGTGAATCTTGCTGTGTAATACACAAATTTAAAACTAATAAAAAAGCTATATCGGAGTCAATAAGATTTCCGGTATAGCTTTTATTTTAAAGTACTAAGAAAAGGGTAATAGTTCTTGTAACTTGGATATAGAACTCTCATACTCATATATATATATGAATTTACAGTTTCGATATATTCTTTATACGCTGACTCATCTTTTAGTTTATTTGTGCTAAGAACCAATTCCAAATCATGCACAAAATCTTCACAAGTTAATTTTGACTCCTCTTGGGTTTGAATTTCTTGCGTTATTCCATATCTGCCTTCACAATTACCGGCAAATTCGTTTATAGAGGCATCATCTGATTTGACGCGAAATGGACTATTAAAATCTTCTTTAATATTATTAAAATCCTGTCTGAATTGTTTCATAATATTGGTGTTCCCACTTGGCACACTAAATCCTCCTATTTTATAAAAAGAACTGTTTTAACTTTAGAACTTGTTTGTCCCGGCAAAACGTTGTATAATACTTCTAAGAATGGTCTTTAAAAGACCACGGATACAGAAATTCTGTATAGATTATCTAATGATAACGGAGGAAGAAAACATGAACGTATTAGTAGTAAACTGCGGAAGTTCATCACTGAAATTCCAGTTAATCAATTCCGAAACAGAAGCCGTAGCAGCAAAGGGTCTGTGCGAGCGTATCGGAATTGACGGAAGACTGGTTTATCAGCCAACAGGCGGAGAAAAGGAAACAACAGAAGCACCTATGCCAACCCATACAGAGGCTATCAAAATGGTTCTGGACGCTTTGGTAAATCCAAAAACAGGTGTATTAAAAAGCTTAGATGAGGTAGAAGCCATTGGACACCGTGTACTTCACGGCGGTGCAAAAATTTCTGATTCCTGCATTATTGATGACGAGGTTATCTCTGTTATTGAAGAATGCTGCGATTTAGGACCTCTGCACAACCCTGCAAACTTAATGGGTATCCGCGCATGTATGGAATTAATGCCTGGAAAACCAAACGTAGCAGTATTTGACACTGCTTTCCATCAGACAATGCCGGAAAAAGCATATATGTATGCAATTCCATATGAATATTATGAAAAATACAAAGTTCGTAAATATGGCTTCCACGGAACTTCTCACAGATTTGTTTCCAAAGAAACCATTAAATTCCTGGGCTTAGATCCGGACAACTCCAAGGTAATTGTTGCACACTTAGGAAATGGTTCTTCTATCAGCGCTGTTGTAAACGGCAAATGTGTAGATACTTCTATGGGTCTTACTCCACTGGAAGGTCTGGTAATGGGAACACGTTCCGGTGACCTGGATCCGGCTGTATTAGATTTCATTTGCAAAAAAGAAAACATTGACGTTACAGAAATGGTAAACATTCTGAATAAGAAATCCGGTCTTTTAGGACTTTCCAAAGGACTTTCCAGTGATTTCCGTGACTTAAATGAAGCAAGAGAGCAGGGAAATGAAGATGCAAAACGTGCTGTAGATTGCCTGTGCTACAGAATTATCAAATACATCGGCTCCTATGCAGCAGCAATGAACGGTGTAGACGCTATTGCCTTTACCGGCGGTATTGGTGAAAATGCAATTCCTGTAAGAGAAGCAGTTGTAAAAGGACTGAGCTATCTGGGAATTACTCTGGACGAAGAAGCAAATCAGACAAGAGGAGAAAACAAAATTATCTCCACACCGGATTCCAAAGTAACCGTAGCAATCGTTCCTACAAACGAAGAATTAGCTATCTGTCAGGAAACAGCAGAATTAGTTAAAAAATAATGGTTGACAAACCATACAATCCTATGTATAATTTACAAGGTGTGATTAGGAGACTATTATGCTAATTGATTTATCAGAAATTTTATCCCTGGAAGGAAAGACGCAGGTTCATGAAGCACCTGTTTCCATGGATTCCTTTCAATCAAAGCTGGGAAGTTTCCCGGTTATGAAAAAGGAACCGATTTCCCTGACAATTACCAATACAGGAAAAAAGGTTCTGAAAATAGAAGCAAAAGGTAGTATTACTGTCAGCATTCCCTGTGATAAGTGTTTAAAGGACGTTCCCACTGAATTTGATATAGACTTTGAACAGGAAATCGATATGCAGGCTTCAAAGGAAGACAGGATAAAAGACTTAGATGAAATTAATTATGTCACAGGTTGCAGCCTGGACGTAGAGCAGTTAGTGCATAATGAGATTTTAATCCATTGGCCTTTAAGGGTTCTATGTAAAGAGGACTGCCTGGGGATCTGTCCCAAATGCGGGAAGGATTGGAATGAAGGCTCCTGTGACTGTGATCAGTCTAGCCCTGACCCCAGAATGGCGGTAATCAGTGATATATTTAGCAAATTTAAGGAGGTGTAACCTATGTCCATCTGTCCAAAGAATAAATCTTCTAAAGCAAGAAGAGATAAAAGAAGAGCAAACTGGAAAATGAGTGCTCCGAATTTAGTAAAATGCAGCAAATGTGGCGCATTAATGATGCCTCACAGAGTTTGTAAAGCTTGCGGTTCTTACAACAAGAAAGAAATCGTTCAGGTAGAAGAAGCTTAAAAAAATGCAGTGAAATGGGGGGATTTTCATAGGGAAATCCCCTATTTTATTTCCTGAAAATGTGGTATTTACCAATCTTATATCAATTAAAAGAAGAGAAAATTTTTTACGAATCATGATTAGGGAGATGGCATAATGTCATCTCCTTTTGTAAAATAATAGCATATTTAATCGGTACCCAATTAGAAATATAGTAGAAGAATTAATATTTTTGTAATATTTTAAAGGAAAAACTTGCGGTTTTTGAAAAAATAAGTTAATATATGTGAGGGAGTAAGAATTGCAAGGAGGTAATCATAACGTGAAAAATAAATGGTTGAAGAAAACAATGCTCTTTCTGGCTCTGAGTTGCCTTACCTTTTCTGTGACCGGGTGCAAGGCAGAGCATCTTTTTGATAAGGTTCTGGAAAAAACAGATTCCAAAGAGAGTAAGGAAGAGAAACCAGAGGAAGTTCAGGAAACAGAACCCAAGGTTGAGGTGGCAAAGCCAGAGTTTACTGCAAATTTAAGCGGTTCTGTAACTTATAAAAAAGGAGATAAGGCAGAGCCTCTGACTGTAGAGGCAACAACTTCAGATGGAGGAACGATTACATATCAGTGGTATCAGAGCCTGACCAATACCAATGGTGGTGGAACTGTCATAGAAGGCGAAATAAAAAATACCTTTACTCCTCCTACCAAGGAAGAGGGCACCATGTATTATTATGCGGTGGCAACCAGTACCATTGGAGAGTCTACCAACAGGATAACCAGCGATACCAAAGAGGTTATTGTGGCTTCAGAGGAGCAGAAGGCAGAAGAAACAAAACCTGAGGAAGCAAAGAAGGAAGAAACAAAACCGGAAGAAAAGAAAACAGAGGAAAAATCAGCAGAGCAGCCCAAAGAAAATAAACCTGCGGAAGATCAGGCTGCACAGTAATCGGTTTTATGGCCATATAAAAATAATAAAAAACAGCGAAATATACATTTTTCAAGGATTCTCTCAGGAGAATCCTTGCATTTTTTATAGATGTTTAGTAAAATCTATGATAGGTATGACAGGAGGCAAGACATGGAAAACATAATTAAAGTGGCTGTAGATGCCATGGGAGGCGATTATGCCCCTACAGAGGCTGTAAAGGGCGCAGTAGCTGCGCTGCAGGAAAAAGAAAATGTGCAGATTTTTCTGGTTGGAAAACAGGAAATACTGGAAAAAGAACTGGAAGCCTGTACCTATCCAAAAGAAAGACTGGAAATTGTACCTGCCAGTGAGGTGATTGAAACAGGGGAACCGCCGGTTGCAGCTATTCGCGGCAAAAAGGATTCTTCTCTTGTAAAGGGAATGAAAATGGTGCGAAAGGGTGAGGCAGATGCATTTGTTTCTGCCGGAAGTTCCGGTGCAATTTTAGTGGGAGGAACTACCATTGTAGGCAGAATCAAGGGTGTGGAAAGAGCGCCTTTGGCACCTTTAATCCCTACAAAAGACGGCGTATCCCTTCTGATTGACTGCGGGGCTAATGTAGATGCCCGTTCCTCTCATCTGGTGCAGTTTGCACGCATGGGCTCTATCTATATGGAACATGTTATGGGAATTAAAAATCCCAGAGTAGGAATTGTCAATATCGGTGTGGAGGAAGAAAAGGGAAATGCCCTTGTAAAAGAAACTTATCCCCTTTTAAAGGAATGTAAGGACATCAATTTTATCGGCAGCATTGAGGCCAGAGAAATTCCTGCAGGAGCAGCAGATGTCATTGTCACAGAGGCTTTTGTGGGAAATGTAATTTTAAAACTCTATGAGGGACTTGGAGCAACGCTGATTTCCAAAATCAAGGGCGGTATGATGACCTCGTTTCGCAGTAAAATGGGAGCGCTTTTAGTAAAGCCGGCTCTTAAGAAGACCCTGAAAAGCTTTGATGCCAGTGAGTATGGCGGAGCGCCATTACTGGGCTTAAAGGGTCTGGTAGTAAAATGCCATGGCAATTCCAAAGAAAAGGAATTTAAAAATGCCATTATTCAGTGTATTTCTTTTAAAGAACAGCACATCAGTGAACGCATCGGAGAAAATCTGATGGTTACACAAGAGAAAAAAGAGGAAATTTAGGAGGATATATCATGGAATTGGAAAAGTTACAGAAGATAATAGCAGAGGTTTTAAATGTGGATACAGAGGAGGTTACACCGGATACAACCTTTGTAGACGATTTGGGCGCAGATTCTCTGGATATTTTCCAAATTGTGATGGGGATTGAAGAAGAGTTTGACATTGAGATTCCTACTGAGGAAGTAGAACAGATTGTATCCGTAGGCGATGCAGTAGAACAGATCAAACGTCTGATTGGCTAAGGAAAAGATGCCTTCCCGAAAGCCGGCAGGTACCGGTAAACGGGGAGGCTTTTTAAAATTTTTCTGCAAGAAAAAGGAGAGATTATGAAGGAAACAAAAAAACTTTTGGAGCTGGAAAAAAAGATTGGTTATAAATTTGAAAACTTTGACCTTCTGGTGAATGCCCTTACTCACAGTTCCTATGCAAACGAACATCATATTGCTTACAGGGGAAACAATGAAAGACTGGAGTTTCTGGGAGATGCTGTGCTTGAGGTAACCTCCAGTGAGTTTTTATTTCGTACATATCCGGAACTTCCGGAAGGAGAGCTGACAAAAAAAAGAGCCAGTCTGGTGTGCGAGCCAACTCTTGCCCTCTGTGCCAGAGAGATTCCTCTGGGAGATTATCTGCTTCTTGGAAAAGGGGAAGAGGCAACCGGAGGCAGAAGCAGGGATTCTGTTGTATCAGACGCTATGGAAGCTCTGATTGGAGCCATTTATCTGGACGGCGGTTTTGCTAATGCAAAAGAGTTTATTCATAAGTATATTTTAAACGACATTGAGAATAAGCAGCTCTTTTATGATAGCAAGACTACTCTTCAGGAAATTGTACAGGGACGTTATGAGGAAGATGTCCACTATGTTCTGATAAAGGAAGAGGGACCGGATCACAACAAATCCTTTTATGTAGAGGCGCTTCTTGGTGAGCGTGTTTTAGGACAGGGTTGTGGACACACCAAAAAGGCAGCAGAGCAGCAGGCAGCTTATTGTGCAATTAAGAAGCTGAAAAACGAAAAGGGTGACATATGTATTTAAAGAGTATTGAGGTACAAGGCTTTAAATCCTTTGCCAATAAAATTACATTTGAATTTCATAATGGAATTACCGGCATTGTGGGGCCAAACGGCAGTGGAAAGAGTAATGTAGGTGATGCGGTACGCTGGGTTTTGGGAGAGCAGAGCGCCAAGCAGCTTCGAGGCGGCAATATGCAGGACGTTATTTTTTCCGGTACAGAAACCAGAAAGCCCCTGGGCTTTGCCTATGTGGCAATTACCCTGGACAACAGTGATCACAAGCTGCCCATTGATTATCAAGAGGTCACCATTGCCAGAAGACTGTACCGTTCCGGTGAGAGTGAATATCTCTTAAATGGTACGTCCTGCAGGTTAAAGGACGTCAATGAGCTTTTTTATGATACCGGTATCGGAAAAGAGGGCTACTCTATTATCGGACAGGGACAGATTGATAAAATTTTAAGCGGAAAACCGGAGGAGAGAAGAGAGCTTTTTGATGAGGCAGCGGGAATTGTAAAGTTTAAACGACGAAAAAATACAGCCATAAAAAAGCTGGAGGAAGAGCAGCAGAATCTCACCCGTGTCAACGATATCCTGTCAGAGCTGACCAGACAGCTGGAGCCTTTGGAAAAGCAGTCCGAAACAGCCAGGGTGTATTTAAAGAAAAAGGAAGAACTAAAGCGACTGGATACCCAGATGTTTCTGGTCGAAATGAACCGGATTCGGAGAGAGTTAAAAGACGTTGAGGAAAAATCCCGGATTGCTCAGTCAGACTTGGAGGAAACCTGCAAGAGTTTGGATATTACAAAAACAGAGTATGAAAAACTGGAGGAAAAGCTAGAAAAGCTGGAACAGGAAATTCAGCATGCCAGAGAGGTAGCCACGAAAAGGACTCTGGAAAAGCAAAATCTGGAAAATCGAATTCACCTTTTAAAGGAGCAGATACACTCTGTTGCACAAAAAGAGGCTCAGTACAGGGAGCATACAGAAACGCTGGATGCAGACTGTGAAAAAAAGGTACTGGAAGAGAAGAACTATCTTTCCGAAAAGACAGAGCTGGAAAAAAAGCTACAGGAATTCGAAGGCACTCGCGTAAAAGCTCAGACAGAGTTTAAAGAGGCTGTCATGGAAATCCATAAGCTGGAAGAGGCTGTTGAACAAGGAAAGAATGAGATCATTGAGCTTTTGAACCTGCGGGCCTCCACAAAGGGAAAACTGCAAAGATATGACACCATGATGGAGCAGATTTCTATCAGAAAAGTGGAATTAAATCAGAGGCATTTAAGCCTGAAAAGTCAATCTGTGCAGTTAGAGGCAGCGGGAGAACAGTATCGTTCCGAAAAGGAAGATATTGAAGTAAAGATTGAAAAGCTGGTACGGGAAGGAAACCGCTGCGAGGATAAAATCAAGAAGTATCAGGCAGAAATCGTACGAAGCAGCCAGCAGTTAGAGGCAGCCCAGACGGCTTATCACAGAGAATTTTCCAGACTGGAATCTCTGCGTAACATTACGGAACGTTACGACGGATATGGAAACAGTATCCGCAGAGTTATGGAACAGAAAAATCAGGTGCCGGGAATCCGGGGCGTGGTGGCAGACCTTCTGAAGGTAGACAAAAGCTACGAAACCGCCATTGAAACCGCTCTTGGGGGCAGTATTCAGAATATTGTCACAGACAATGAAAATACAGCCAAGGATATGATCGCGTTTCTGAAACAAAATAAGTATGGTCGTGCTACGTTTTTGCCCCTGACCAGTATGAAGAACAAAAAGGTTTTTAACAATGCAGCTGCTTTAAAGGAACCGGGAGTTATCGGAGTTGCCAGTGAGCTGGTGACGGTTGCAGCAGAGTATGAAGGGCTTGCCAATTATCTGCTGGGCAGAACGCTGGTTGTGGATCATATTGACCATGGAATCGCCATTGCCAGAAAATATCAGTATACCATTCGTATGGTAACCATTGAGGGGGAATCCTTAAATCCAGGCGGTTCCCTTACCGGTGGTGCGTTTAAAAATAACAGCAATCTTTTGGGAAGACGGCGGGAAATCGACGAACTGCATGGACATGTGGAAAATCTGAAAAAGGATTTGGAAACCATGCAGAATACTCTGGAGGATTACAGAAATAAGAGAAATCATTTCCGAGATGAGGCGGCCAGGATACAGGAGCAGCTTCAGGAACAATATATCCGGGAAAATACGATACAAATGAATATCAATTCCATGAGTAGCAAGTGGGAAGAGTTGAAAAAAGGCTATGAGCTGCTGAAGGAAGAAATGGCAAAGCTGGAAAAGCAGACAGAAGAAATCCGGGAAAACAGCAGTTCTATCCAACTGGAGCTGGAAACCAGTGCAGCCCAGGAGCATGAGCTGGAAACACAGATTCAGACAAATCAGGAACTTTTGGAAGCAAAGAAAAAGGAGGAAGGAAATCTTTCCAAAAAACTGGAGCAGTACCAGTTGGAAACAGCAGGACTTACCTCCCGCCAGGGCTTTCTTCAGGAAAACCTCAGCCGTGTCCGGGAAGAGATAAAAAATTTGAAAGCTCAGAAGAGTGCGTTGCTGTCCAATATAACAGAAGACAGAGAAGAGGTTCTGAAAAAGGAAGAGGAAATCCAGTCTGTTAAAAAGGCCGTGGAGGACGCCCGGGAAGAGGCGCTTAAAGACGAAGAAAAAATGAATCAGGCTCTTGCGGAAAAAGAAAAGATGAATCAGGAACACAAGGCTTTCTTTTCCAGACGAGATGAGCTTTCTGCCAGAATGAACCTGCTGGATAAGGAGAGTTACCGCCTTACCAATCAGAAGGAAAAGCTGGAGGAGCGTCAGGAAGCCCAGGTAAATTATATGTGGGAAGAATATGAAATGACCTATAGCCAGGCTTTGATTCAGATGCCGGAGGAGTTGATGGAGCGTTCCGAAATCCAAAAAGGCATTTCTGACATGCGTATGGAAATCCGCAGACTGGGAAATGTCAACGTCAATGCCATTGAGGAATATAAGGAGCTTTCAGAACGCCATACCTTTATGAAAACCCAGCACGATGATCTGGTAACTGCAGAAGAAACTTTAAGGGGCATTATAGAAGAGCTGGACACAGGAATGAGAAAGCAGTTTGAGGAAAAGTTCCAGCAGATAAGACAGGAATTTGACAAGGCATTTAAGGAGCTTTTCGGGGGCGGAAAGGGTACTTTAGAGCTTGATGAAGAGCAGGATATTCTGGAAGCAGGTATCCGCATCATTTCTCAGCCTCCGGGAAAGAAACTCCAGAACATGATGCAGCTTTCCGGTGGGGAGAAGGCGCTGACAGCCATTGCCCTGTTGTTTGCTATTCAGAATCTGAAGCCCTCGCCTTTCTGTCTTCTGGACGAAATCGAAGCAGCTCTTGACGATTCCAATGTTACCCGGTATGCACAATATCTTCATAAGTTGACAAAAAATACACAGTTTATTATTATAACACATAGAAGAGGTACCATGACAGCAGCAGACAGGCTGTATGGAATTACCATGCAGGAAAAAGGCGTATCTACCCTGGTATCGGTAAACCTGATAGAAAATGACTTGGATAAATAGGAGGAACATATGGCAGAAGGAAAAGAGAAAAAAGGTTTTTTTAAACGACTTGTAGAAGGACTTTCCAAAACCAGAGAAAACATTGTTTCTGGAATAGACTCTATTTTCAGCGGCTATTCCAGCATTGACGATGATTTTTATGAGGAAATTGAAGAAATTTTGGTGATGGGAGATATCGGAATTAATACCACCACAGCCATTATCGAACGATTAAAAGAGCAGGTGGCAGAAAAGAGAATCAAAGACCCTCAGGAATGCAAACAGCTTTTAATGGACAGTATCAAAGAACAGATGGCAGTAGGCGAAACTGCCTATGAATTTGAGCATAGAAAATCTGTGATTTTGGTAATAGGGGTCAATGGCGTTGGAAAAACCACTTCAGTAGGAAAGCTGGCAGGCAAGCTAAAAGACCAGGGAAAAAAGGTCATTATGGCGGCTGCGGATACTTTCCGTGCAGCTGCAGGAGAACAGCTTACCCAGTGGGCAAACCGTGCCGGAGTAGAGTTAATCGGCGGACAGGACGGAGCCGACCCGGCGTCTGTGGTCTACGATGCCATTGCAGCGGCAAAGGCCAGAAATGCAGATGTACTTATCTGTGATACAGCTGGAAGACTTCATAACAAAAAGAACTTAATGGAGGAGCTGCGGAAAATCTACCGGATTATTGAAAAAGAATATCCTGAAGCTTATCTGGAAACCCTGGTGGTTCTGGACGGAACCACAGGACAGAATGCGCTGGCACAGGCAAGACAGTTTAACGATGTGGCAAACGTAACCGGTATTATTCTTACAAAGCTGGACGGAACTGCCAAGGGCGGTATTGCAGTAGCCATTGAATCAGAGCTGGATATTCCGGTGAAATACATTGGAGTAGGAGAAACCATTGACGATTTACAGAAATTTGATTCCAACGAATTTGTCAATGCACTCTTTAACATGGATTCTCATACACAGGAAGAAGAATAGATACAGGAAGAGGGGTAAGAAATGCTTACATTAGGAAAATTTGAAGAAGCATCGGAAATTGTCAAAAAGGTTACGCAGGAAACAAAACTGGTATACAGCGAATATTTCAGTAGCCGCACAGGAAATAAGGTATATTTAAAGCCGGAAAACATGCAGGTGACAGGCGCTTATAAAATTCGAGGCGCTTATTATAAAATCAGCACTCTGACACAGGAGGAGCGGGAAAAAGGTCTGATTACCGCCTCTGCGGGAAATCATGCTCAGGGTGTGGCCTATGCAGCAAAAGCTTTTGGGGTAAAAGCAGTGATTGTCATGCCTACTACTACCCCTTTGATTAAAGTGGAAAGAACCAAAAGCTATGGCGCACAGGTAATTCTTCACGGCGATGTATATGATGAGGCCTGCGCCCATGCCTACAAGCTGGCAGAGGAGTATGGGTATACCTTTATTCACCCCTTTGATGATCCGGCAGTTGCCACCGGACAGGGAACCATTGCCATGGAGATTTTAAAAGAACTGCCGCTGGTAGACTATATTCTGGTACCCATTGGCGGCGGCGGACTGGCAACTGGGGTTTCCACTTTAGTGAAGCTGTTAAATCCCAATATCAAAGTCATTGGTGTGGAGCCTGCGGGAGCCAACTGTATGCAGGCCTCCCTTTTAAATGGAGAGGTTATGACGCTTCCCTATGTCAATACCATTGCAGACGGTACGGCAGTGAAACGCCCTGGAGATCATATTTTCTCTTACATTCAGAAAAATGTAGATGAAATCATTACCGTGGAGGACGATGAGCTGGTAGTGGCATTCCTGGATATGGTAGAAAATCACAAAATGATTGTGGAAAATTCAGGGCTATTAACCGTTGCAGCCTTAAAGCATCTGAAATTCCGGAATAAAAAGGTGGTTTCGATTCTAAGCGGCGGAAATATGGACGTAATTACCATGGCTTCTGTGGTACAGCACGGACTGATTGCCAGAGATCGTATTTTTACAGTATCCGTACTTCTTCCGGATAAGCCGGGAGAACTGGTGCGTGTAGCAAGTGTGATTGCCAGGGAGCAGGGAAATGTTATTAAGCTGGATCACAACCAGTTTGTAAGTACAAACCGTACAGCAGCCGTGGAATTAAAGATTACACTGGAGGCTTTTGGCACAGAGCATAAACAGCAGATTATGGAAGCATTGAAAAAAGAAGGCTACCAGCCAAAACTAGAGGTGGCAAATTTATAAGAAAATTCATAAAAACCGTGAAGGACTGAGGCTGTTTCATGAAGCAGCCCCATCCTCCACGGTTTTTGTGGGTTATACAAAAAAGAAGGTTTATTTTACAGTAACCAGTTCATATTCCCTGTTTCCAATCCCGATTTTTACTGCATGTTCAATAGCAGACTCCCAGTTGGTATCCGGGAAAATGCTGTGGAAGTGGTCATGGCAGTGTTTTTCCTGGTCTTTTTCCAGAGCCTCGCTTAACTGGCTGTTGGAAAGTACAGGTTGGGCATTTACTGCGTCTGCACAAGCAACGTCTAATGCTACCGGGTCAAAGGAAGCAAACATTCCTACGTTTGGTACAATGGCAGCATCATTTTCACCATGGCAGTCGCAGTAAGGAGATACGTCAATGACCAGGCTGATGTGGAAGTTCGGACGACCTTCAATGACTGCTTTGGTGTATTCTGCCATTTTACAGTTTAAGATATCATTGGATTCGTCAGAGGCAGCAGCAACGGCATCTCTTGGACAGACACCGATACATCTGCCGCAGCCCACACATTTGTCATGGTCAATATAGGCTTTTTTGTCCTTGAACTGAGGAGCATCGTGGGCACAGATTTTCTCACACATATGACAGCCAATGCAAAGGTCTGTCAGTACATGGGGCTTTCCGGCAGAATGCATTTCCATTTTTCCTGCGCGGGAACCGCAGCCCATACCAATGTTTTTAATAGCGCCTCCAAAGCCAGCTGCTTCGTGTCCTTTAAAATGGGAAAGAGAAATAAAAACATCTGCGTCCATAACAGCCTGTCCGATTTTCGCTTCCTTGACATAAGTACCGCCCTCTACCGGAACCAGAGCCTCATCAGTACCCTTTAATCCATCGGCAATGAGAATCTGACAGCCTGTTGTCATGGGGTTAAAACCATTTAAATTCGCACTGTCCAGATGATCCAGTGCATTTTTTCTGCCTCCTACATAAAGAGTATTGCAGTCTGTCAGAAATGGTTTTCCGCCCAGTTCCTTTACTACATCTGCTACGGCTTTGGCATAATTCGGTCTTAAAAATGCCAGGTTTCCCGGCTCTCCGAAATGCATTTTAATGGCAACGTATTTATCCTGAAGATCAATTGTTCCGATGCCTGCTGTCTTTATCAGACGCTGGAGTTTACTCAGCAGATTGTCGCCGTTTTTGGCTCTCATATCTGTAAAATATACTTTTGATGCACTCATTTTTTTATCCTCCTGTGTTTCATATTTACTTTCAATCGTATTCATGCTATATTTTATCATTGAGAGAAAGAAGAAACAAGAGGCAATCGAACAGGTATGGAAAGAGAACTTTATTTACAATGTTATACAGGAGCAGACTGCCAGAAGCTTTTAGGTGCAATGCTGGCGCTGGGAACAGACAGAGAGGGTCTGGAGAAACGTTTATCTGCTCTGGTGCAGTGTCCGGTTCAGATTCTGGCACAAAAGGAGGAAAATCGGATACCGGAGGTACTTGTGCAGACAGTAAGGGCAGAGAATCCTGTTTTTGAGCAGGCAGAAATCTGGAAGCATATTACTCAGAGTACAGCCACAGAAAAAACAAAGACCAGACTTTTTGAACTCTTTTCATACAGCAGAAGAGTTCTGAAAAAAGAGGCAGAATTTATAAAAGGTGCAGCTGTTTTGCTGGCGCTGGAAGAGCTGGGATTTGAGAATTTTATTGTGTCCTCAGTGACGGAAACAGTGGGAAGCAGTGAGAAAGGCCCCCTGCCAGGCAGCTATTTGCTGGAACTTATAGAAAACTATCAGATTCCCATGCACTTTGTTTCCGGAAAAGCGGAAAAAAGCAGCCCCCTTGGCATGCTTGTACTTGCGCTCTGCAAAAAGGAAGGAGATTTTCCGCCATCTGCCTGTATAGAAAAAGCAGGAGTCGGAAGCACATTGGGAAAAACTGCTGCTGCCGAAAAGGAAGGGCTTCGGGCAATGATTCTTCACAGTCCAGGCGGAAAAAAAGAACTTTTGAAACCAGAAAGCACCTTAAACCCCGGAGAAAGGCAGGATACAGTAAGCGTACTGGAAACCAATGTAGATGACTGCAGTGGCGAACAACTGGGATATGCCATAGAATGTCTGATGCGGGCAGGCGCTTTAGATGCCTCGTGTTTTCCGATTTCTATGAAAAAACACCGTCCTGCTTATATGCTGCAGGTTATCTGCAAAGAAGACAGGCAAGAAACTCTGGAGGATATTATCTTTCGGGAAACCACCAGCATCGGGCTTCGCAGATATAAAGAAAACAGAAGAATTCTTCCCAGAACCATTGAAGAGGTTGCCTTAAAAGACGGTCATAAGGTGCGGATTAAGGTCTGTCTGCACCATGGGCAGAGATTTTGTTACCCGGAATACGAAACAGTAAGACAGATATGTGAAGAAACGGGAAGAGCCTTTCGGGATGTGTATGACGAGGCGTCTGCCGTGGCAGGAGGATATTATGAAGACATATGAGGAAAAAAAGAAGGCACTTTCTGAACTTATGGACAGCTATACAAAACAGGATCTCTGCATTGCCTTTTCCGGTGGTGTGGACAGCAGTGTTTTACTGCAGCTTGCAAGAACTTGTGTCAGAGAAAGCAACCGAAACTCCAGGATTCATGCCGTAACCTTCCATACCATTTTACACCCGTCCTGTGATCTGGAGATTGCGAAGCAGGTGGCAGAGGAAGCAGAAGCAATCCATAAAGTGCTTTTTGTCAATGAACTGGAGCAGGAAGAGATACGGTTCAATCCCAAAAACAGATGTTATCTCTGCAAAAAGGCGCTTTTCAGAAAGTTGAAAGACTATGCCCAGGAGCATGGGATAACCTGTATTCTGGAAGGAACCAATGACGATGACTTGCACGTCTACCGTCCGGGACTGCAGGCAGTTAAGGAAATGGGAGTATTCAGTCCCCTTGCCACAGCCGGTCTGACAAAGGGAGAGGTACGTCGTCTGGCAGAGGAACTGGGGGTATCTGTGGCAAAAAGGCCCTCTACGCCCTGTTTGGCTACCAGACTTCCCTATGGAGCGGAAATCCGTTCTGAAATTCTGGAAAAAATCGCCAGGGGCGAAGAATATTTAAAACAGCAGGATTTTCCTGTGGTTCGTCTACGGCTTCATGGAGAAATCGTCAGAATTGAAATTCCGGTAGAAGACTTTGAAAAGTTCTTAAACAGAAAAACAGATGTGACAGCCTATCTTAAGGCTTTGGGGTTTCGCTATATTACGCTGGATATGGAAGGCTTTCGCAGCGGAAGTATGGACGAATAGAATAGGAGCATGGGAATATTGCCGAAAAAGCATCAAGATACCGTCACCCGTCTGTGCTATTGTACTAATTTTGTAAATTTTTCAAAAAATAGTTGCAAAACAAAAAATTTGTGGTATGATAATAAAGTAATCAGTTGCGAGGCAGCCGGTTAAGCGGGAGTGCTGGAATTGGCAGACAGGCAAGACTAAGGATCTTGTGGGTGTATGCTCGTGTGGGTTCAAGTCCCATCTCCCGCAGTTTTTTGGAAAGTATGTAAAGGAAAGGTTGAAAATCCTGATTAAGAAAGGGTTTCAGCCTTTTTTTCTGCTTTCTGCCAAACGGGAATTTTATATTCCCCATATCAGGAAAACACAAAAGGAGGAAAACTATGCTGACCATAGGCTGTCATTTATCATCATCAAAGGGGTACGCTGCCATGGCAAAAGAAGCAGAGAAAATCAATGCCAATACCTTTCAGTTCTTTACCAGAAATCCCAGAGGAGCGAAGGCAAAGGAAATCAATCCAGAAGATGTACAGGCATTTCATGAAAAAGCAAAGGAGATTTGTATCCAAAGGATTCTGGCACATGCACCTTATACCCTAAATGCCTGTTCTGCAGATGAGAGAGTCCGGGAATTTGCCGTAAATACCATGAGGGACGATTTAAAACGTATGGAATACACTCCGGGAAACTGCTATAATTTCCACCCGGGAAGCCATGTAAAACAGGGGGCAGAAGTAGGAATCTCCTATATTGCCCAGATGTTAAATCAGTTGCTTACAAAAGAGCAGACCACCACTGTGCTTCTGGAAACCATGGCGGGAAAAGGCAGTGAAGTGGGACGAAACTTTGAAGAATTGCGGGAAATTTTAGACAGGGTAGAACTTCAGGAAAAAATGGGCGTGTGTCTGGATTCTTGTCATGTATATGATGCTGGCTATGACATAGTAAAAGATTTGGACGGTGTTCTTAATGCATTTGACCGCATCATTGGGCTACATCGTTTAAAGGCTGTTCATTTAAATGACAGCATGTTTGGGCTGAATAGTCACAAGGATCGCCATGCCAGAATCGGAGAAGGGAAAATCGGACTGGAGGCCATTATCCGACTCATCAATCACCCGGCGCTTCGGCATCTGCCTTTTTATCTGGAAACTCCCAATGATTTGGAAGGATATTCCAGAGAAATTGCACTTTTAAGAGAGGCTTATAAAGAATCCTAGGATTTTTTGAAAAGAAAAGAAGGAAACAGAGGATTTATCGGAAATAATATATATGAAAGATTCTTTTGAAGAAAGACAGGTGACTGCCTATGAATATCCGTGAACAAATGGAACAAAGAGAATTGCAGCTGTTAAATCCTCATGCGTCCTTCAGTGTTCGCTCCAAAGGAAGGGAACAAGAGGAAGCAGAGTGCGATATCCGAACTGTGTACCAGAGAGATCGGGATCGGATTGTTCACTGCAAATCCTTTCGCAGGTTAAAAGATAAGACCCAGGTATTTTTATCCCCTCAAGGTGATCATTACCGGAATCGTCTGACTCATACTCTGGAAGTTTCTCAAACTGCCAGAACTGTTGCAAAGGCTTTGCTTCTAAATGAAGATTTAGTAGAAGCCATTGCCCTTGGTCATGATTTGGGTCATACGCCTTTTGGCCATGCAGGGGAACGGGCATTAAACCGCGTGTGTCCTCTGGGATTTGCTCATTACAGGCAGAGCGTTCGGGTTGTGGAACGGTTGGAAAAGGACGGAAGAGGACTGAATCTTACCTGGGAAGTCCGCGACGGCATGCTGAACCACAGAACCAGTGGTTCGCCCCATACTCTGGAGGGACAGGTGGTTCGCTACTGTGATAAGATTTCTTACATCCATCACGATATGGATGATGCCCAGCGAGCCGGGATTATTACAGAGGACGACATTCCTATTACCCTCAGAATGCTTCTTGGGGCGACTACCAGGGAGAGGCTAAATACATTTGTCCATGACCTTGTGAAAAACAGCCGTGGAAGGGACAGGATATCCATGTCCCCTGAAATTGAGGAAGGTCTTCGGGATCTCCGGGCTTTGATGTTTCAGGACGTTTATCTGAATCCTGCTGCAAAAGGAGAGGAAGAAAAGGCAGAACATGTAGTAGAAGAATTGTATCTGTATTACAGCAAATATCCGGACAAAATGTCGACGGAATATCAGAGGCTTCTCAGAGAAGGAGAGCCAAAGGAGCGTGTAGTATGTGATTATATATCAGGAATGACAGACCAGTATTCACTGGAAAAATTTCGGGATATTTTTATCCCAAAGGGCTGGAGTGTTCCTGGAAAAGGGCAGTAGAAATGAGGGAAAACCATGTATTATTCCGATGAAATTATAGAGGAAGTCCGTATAAAAAACGATATTGTGGATGTGATTTCCGATTATGTGAAGCTACAGAAAAAAGGCAGCTCCTATTTTGGATTGTGCCCCTTCCACAACGAAAAATCTCCCTCCTTTTCCGTCAGCCCGGACAAGCAGATGTATTATTGCTTTGGCTGTGGGGCAGGAGGAAATGTTTTCACCTTTATTATGGAATATGAAAACTATAATTTTGTAGAGGCATTAAAATATCTGGCACAAAGAGCCGGAATTTCCCTTCCGGAGGGGGAAGCTTCTAAAGAGGCAAGAGCTTTTGCTGATTTTAAATCCCACCTATTAGAAGTACAGAAAAGGGCAGCCTCTTTTTACTATTATCAGCTTTGGCAGGATGACGGAAAGCAGGGCCTTTCCTATTTGCGGAACCGTAAGCTTTCCGATGAAACTATTAAAAAATTCGGACTGGGTTATTCTCCAAAGTATTCCGGAAATCTTTATAAATTTTTAAAGAGCAAAGGGTATTCGGACGAGATTTTAAAGGAATCCGGGCTGTTTCATGTTGATGAGCGAAGAGGCATGCAGGATAAATTCTGGAACCGTGTAATGTTTCCCATTATGGACGTAAACAACCGGGTTATCGGGTTTGGCGGACGTGTTATGGGAGATGCAAAACCAAAATATTTGAATTCTCCAGAAACGAAGATTTTTGACAAAAGCCGGAACCTGTATGGGTTGAATCTTGCCAGAACAGCCAGAAAACCGTATCTTATTGTGTGCGAGGGCTATATGGACGTAATCGCCATGCATCAGGCAGGCTTTCAAAATGCCGTAGCGTCCCTTGGAACAGCACTGACCTCCGGACATGCCAGCCTAATGAGCCGATATGCAAAGGAGGCGCTGCTGACCTATGACAGTGACGAAGCGGGACAAAAGGCGGCGCTTCGCGGAATCCCGATTTTAAAGGCAGCGGGAATCCGCCCCAGGGTGGTGAATCTGGCACCTTATAAGGATCCGGACGAATTCATTAAGGCAGAAGGAAAAGAGGCATTTGAAAAGCGTCTTATGGAGGCGGAAAATGCTTTTCTGTTTGAAGTACGGATTCTGGGAAAAGAGTATGACTTATCTGACCCGGAAGGCAAAACCGCTTTTTTCAGAGAGGTTTCCAGAAAGCTTCTGGAATTTCCGGAAGAGCTGGAACGAAATAACTATATGGAAAGCCTTTGTGAAATTTACCGGATAAAATTTGAAGATTTAAGAAAAATGGTAAATCATATGGCTCTTTCCGGTGTTTCTCAGATATCCGCAGGTCAGAGAATCCGGGAAACAAAAGAAAAAAAGGAAAATAGGGAGAACGGAGGAAAAAAAGCCCAGAAACTTATGCTGACCTGGCTGACTTCTTATCCTTCGATGTTTGATACCATTGAGGGCTATATTACCCCTGAGGATTTTGTGACGCCTCTTTACCACAGGGCAGCAGAACTGGTTTTTGAACAGCATCAGGCGGGAGAGGTAAACCCTGCCAAACTGTTAAATCAGTTCTCCGACCCAGAAGAGCAAAAGGAAGTAACGGCTCTCTTCCATGCAACACTTCATCTGGAAGGAGAAGAGGAAGCAAAAAAAGCAGTGCTGGAAACCGTGTGCCGGTTAAAAAAAGACAGCATTGCCTGGAAAAATGAAAATCTGGCACCTACAGACCTTTTAGGTCTTCAAAATATTGTAGAAGCAAGAAAAAGGCTGGAGGATTTGGAACGGGGCAGAGTCAGTCTGCATATTTCCTTTCATTGAGGAAATCATATAGAAGATTGAAAACATGTGAAACAAACTTATACAGCGAAGAATTGAGAGGATTGGATATTTATGGAAATGAACATGGCGAAATTCAGTGAGAAACTGGGAGAACTCATGGAGTTGGCGAAAAAGAAGAAAAACGTGCTGGAGTATCAGGAAATCAATGATTTCTTCAAGGATTTTCCTCTGGACCCGGAGCATTTGGACAAGGTTTTTGATTTCCTTGAGGCAAATGGAATTGATGTACTGCGTATTCAGGACAATGATATGGACGACCTGATTATCAGCGATGATGATGACTTAAACCTCAGTGAAGAGGACGAAGTGGATATGGAAAACATTGATCTCTCTGTTCCTGAAGGCGTCAGCATTGAAGACCCGGTGCGTATGTATTTAAAAGAAATCGGAAAGGTTCCCCTTTTAAGTGCAGAAGAAGAGATTACACTTGCAAAGAGAATGGAAAACGGAGATGAAAGTGCTAAAAAACGTCTGGCGGAAGCCAATCTGCGTCTTGTAGTCAGCATCGCAAAACGCTATGTAGGACGCGGCATGCTGTTTCTGGATCTGATCCAGGAGGGAAATCTGGGTCTGATTAAAGCTGTAGAAAAATTTGATTATCGCAAAGGCTATAAGTTCTCCACTTATGCAACCTGGTGGATTCGTCAGGCCATTACCAGAGCCATTGCAGACCAGGCGAGAACCATTCGTATTCCGGTTCATATGGTAGAAACCATCAACAAGCTGATTCGCGTTTCCCGTCAGCTTTTACAGGAACTCGGAAGAGAGCCTCAGCCGGAGGAAATTGCAAAAGAGATGAATATGTCTGTAGACCGCGTAAGAGAGATTCTGAAAATTTCTCAGGAGCCGGTATCTCTGGAAACACCTATCGGTGAAGAAGAAGACAGTCATCTGGGGGATTTCATCCAGGATGACAATGTGCCTGTACCGGCTGATGCAGCAGCATTTACCCTTTTAAAGGAACAGCTTGTAGAGGTCCTGGGAACACTTACAGAAAGAGAGCAAAAGGTACTGCGTCTGCGTTTTGGCTTAGACGATGGAAGAGCCAGAACTCTGGAGGAAGTAGGAAAAGAATTTAATGTTACCAGAGAACGTATCCGCCAGATTGAGGCAAAGGCTTTAAGAAAGCTTCGTCACCCGAGCCGCAGCCGCAAGCTGAAGGACTATCTGGATTAGGGATTACAGGTATGAGAGAATTACAGATTTCCAGAAGACTCCTGGCAGTTGCCGGATTTGTGGGGAAGGGTTGCATAGTGGCTGATATTGGCTGCGACCATGGCTATATCCCCATTTATTTGCTGCAGAGGGGGCAGATACCAAAGGCGATTGCCATGGACGTAAATGAGGGTCCCCTTATGCGGGCAAAAGCACATATTCGGGAGTGGGGACTTGAGGATTACATAGAAACAAGACTTTCGGACGGTCTTGCAGCGCTGAAAAAGGGGGAAGCACAGAGCATTGTTATTGCTGGTATGGGCGGTCCCTTAATGGAGCGGCTGCTTTTGCAAGGACAGGAGGTACTTTCTGAGATTTCAGAGCTGATTTTACAGCCTCAGTCTGAAATTCCCCATTTCCGAAAATTTCTGGCACAGCAGGGATATCAGATTGTGGCAGAGGATATGATTGAGGAAGAGGGGAAATATTATCCCATGATGAAGGCTGTCCACGGAATTATGTCTTATGAACGAGAAGTGGAATATACCTACGGCAGAGAACTTTTAAGAAACAAAAATCCCATTTTAAAAAAATATCTCGAAAAGCAGCAGGAAAAGGCAGAGGCTCTTTTTATAAGGCTTAAGAAGGCAGATACAGAGTCAGCCAGAACCCGGACAAAAGAACTTTTGCAGGAAATCGAAGAAAGAAAAGAGGCATTGTCTTACTATGAAGGCGATAGAAATCATTAAATCGATAGAAAAAAAGTATCCGGTTTCCTTTGCAGAATCCTGGGATAATTCAGGATTTCTGGTGGGAGATGCAGACTGGGAGGTCAAAAAGATCTTCCTTGCTTTAGATGTAACGGACGAAACTCTGGAGATGGCAGTTAAAGCAGGGGCGGATATGATGATTACCCACCACCCGTTGATTTTTTCGGGAATGAAGCAGGTAACGGCAGGAAATTTTATCGGCAGAAGGCTTATAAAACTCATTGAAAACCATATCTGTTATTATGCCATGCATACAAATTTTGATGTGCTGGGCATGGCAGATTTAAGTGCAGATTTGCTGAATCTGAAAGACAGACAGGTGCTGGAGGTAACCTGGCAGGAGGAAGGACGCAGTGAGGGCATCGGAAGAGTGGGAAAACTTCCAAGAGAGATGACCTTAGAGGAATGTGGAAAATTTGTGAAAAAACAGTATAGGCTTCCTTTTGTAAAGCTGTACGGAGAGCCTGAAAAAAAGGTGAACAGCGCAGCTGTCTGTACGGGTTCCGGGAAGAGTCTGATGAAAGAAGTCCTTGCCAAAAAGGCAGAAGTATATATTACTTCAGATATGGACTATCATTCTGCCATTGATGCAGGAGCACAGGGCGTGGCAGTCATAGATGCCGGACATTACGGTACGGAATATATTTTTATGGAGTATATGAAGCAGGAACTGAAAGAGCTGCTGCCAGAGCTTCCCGTAGAAACTATGGCAGTCAATCACCCTTGCAAAGTTCTTTAAACTGCAATTTTGAAAGGGGAAGAGGATTTCATAAAGAAAAAAAAGGATTGCTTTTAGCCTTGATTTTGCTGCTTCTTATTACCGGCACCATGCCTTTTTTGCAAAAGCCGGTGGCAGTGGAAGTTCAGGAGCACGCTGCTGCAGAAAGCTGCAAATCAAAAAGCTTTAAAGACTTTTTTGATTGCGCTTTTCTGCAGCAGCTTTTTCTTTAGCCAAAAAGAGGACTGGCGTGAAACTGACTGATTTATTAGATAAAAGAAGTATTTCTTTAGAGAGTTGTCCAGACTCTAAACAAGAAACTCTTGAGAAGGCAATTGCCCTCATGATAAAAAGCGGGAATATCTGTGAGGCTGAGTCCTATCACAGGCAGGTCTATTTAAGAGAAACAAAGAAAGGAAGAAAGCATATGAGAATTCTGATAGCAGAAGATGACAGGGATTTGAATGCCATTCTGGTTTCCAGGCTGAAGAAAGAGCATTATAGCGTAGACTCCTGTTTTCAGGGAGATGAAGTGTTGGACTATCTGGCAGGGGCAGAATATGATGTTCTGCTTTTAGATATTATGATGCCTGTTCTGGACGGGCTTGGTGTACTTTCCAAAATCAGAAAAAAAGGAAATTCCATACCTGTGCTACTTTTGACCGCAAGGGACAGTATAGAAGACCGGGTGCGGGGACTGGACGCAGGTGCAAACGATTACCTGGTAAAGCCCTTTGCGTTGGAAGAGCTGCTGGCGCGTATTCGGGTGCTGCTGCGCGCAGGAGCAAAGGAACAGAAAACCGTATATCAGGTGGCAGATTTAAAGGTACATTTGGATACCCACGCTGTATTTCGAGGGAACAGGGAAATCAACCTGTCCGGCAAGGAATTTTCTCTGCTACGCTATTTGATTCAGAATCAGGGAGTTGTTCTATCAAGAGAAAAATTGGAGCAGCATATCTGGAATTATGATTATACCGGAGGGTCCAACGTGATTGATGTATATATTCGTTATCTCCGGAAAAAGATTGATGAAGGTTTTGAACCAAAACTGATTCATACCGTTCGCGGAGCAGGCTATGTATTAAAAGAAAAGGAGGGGACATGAAAGGCTGGTCTTTAAAAATAAAGGTTACGCTGGTATACACCCTTTTTATGACGCTTTTAACCTGTGTTTCCCTGGGGCTTCTGTTTTCTCTCAGCAGTCAGGAGATTCTGGAGTCTGTGCAGAAAGAACTGGAAGACCGGGTGTATGACAGCACAGAAGAAATCAGCGTGAAGAAGGAAAAGCTGGTACCAGACCGGGATTTTTATAACCTGGAAGATGGTGTTTATCTGTCCTTGTACGACATGGATGGAAATTTTCTTTTTGGAAGAATCCCCTATGGATTTCAGGAAAAAGCAGAATTTTCAGAAGGTCAGATACAGACTGTGGGAAAAGAAGAAAATAAATGGTATGTCTTTGATGTGAAATACCACCCCGGCGCCTTTCAGGATGTGTATATCCGTGGGATTTGTTCTGTCAGCCATGCCGAAAGCGGAATAAAGACAGTTCGCCGTGTAGCTGTCATTCTGCTTCCTCTGCTGGTGCTTTTTATGGGAGGCGCAGGATATTTCTTTATTGGACGAACCCTTTGGCCGGTAAAACAGATTACAGAAACTGTCCGCAGCATTCAAAAAGACAGAGATTTGTCCAAAAGAGTCGGACTTTCCCACGGAAAAGATGAAATCTGCGAAATGGCAAATACCTTTGATGACATGCTGACACAGATTGAAGACACGGTACAAAGGGAAAAACAGTTTACTTCTGATGTATCCCATGAACTTCGTATGCCGGCAGCAGTTATTCTGGCTCAGTGCGAGGAATTGCTGGAAGAAGAAAATCTTACAGATAATCAGCGGATACAGCTTTGCCGTATACAGAAAAAGGCAGCGGAAATGTCGAATATGATTTCCAGTCTTCTGTTTTTATCAAGAGCTGACCAGGGACGGCAGATGCTGACAAAGGAACTGGTAAACATCAGTGAACTGACGGAGATGTCTGCCCTTGAAATGGGACTGTTAGCAGAAAAGGAGCAGATTCATCTTCAGACAGATATACAGGAAAATCTTTACGCAAAGGTAGATGAAAGTCTTTATATCCGTATGCTGATAAATCTGCTCTCCAATGCCATCGCCTATCACAGAGAACATGGATATATAAAGGTAAGCCTTTTTCGGATAGAAAACAGAATTGTGGGAAAAATAGAAGATAACGGGCAGGGGATTTCCCAGGAAGATTTACCCCATATTTGGGAACGGTTTTACCGGGCTGACAGAGCCCGCACCCAGGGAAACCACTCCGGGCTTGGTCTTCCCATGGTCAAATGGATTGCAGAGGCTCATGGAGGAAAAATCCAGGTGGAAAGTTGTTTGGGAAGGGGAACCTGTTTCACCTTCTGGCTTCCGACAGAAGAAAATGGAGAAAAAAAGTAAAATGATATATTTTTTTAATCTTCCTTTAAATAAATTTAATCATATGGAAGCCGCATAAACCACAGATTTTCCTTTATTTTATGCGGCTTTCAGCTATTTTTTTAGGCAAATTTTAATGTGCAAAAACAGGCAATAAATAGGGGTGGTTAGTCACAAATTAGTCACAAATGGGAGGTTTTATTTTTTCGATTTCATCTCGGAGTTCTTCGACGGTACGATGTCCATACACTGCATTTGTGACATCTTGAAATTTATGTCCAAGCATGCGCTTTCTGTCATTTTCAGACACACGGTATTTTTCACAAAGCCAGGAAAACGTGTGCCGGCAGTCATGCGGCGTATGCTTTTGTATTCCAAAGTTCTTTAAGGTATCATACATAGATGCCCGGAATTTTGCATCTGTCGCGGGAAAGTAGCTGTGATATCGGTTTAACCTTTTTTGAACCAGCGGAAGAATTGCGCTGTGAATTGGCACGATGCGTTCTTTGCCGGCATCTGTTTTCATTCCGCCACAAAAATACAACTCTGATAGATTGGTGGATAGAGTTGTGTATTCCTGTATCCGGAATCCGCTATAACACATAATTAAAAGCATTTCCACAACCTCGTTATTTTTGTTTTTCCATAAGATTTTCAACTCTTCTTCAGTGAAAGGCACACCGCTTTCGTCATCGTCAGGACGTTTGATTTTTAAATGTGCCGCATAGTTTTTATCACAAAGTTCATAGATTTCGGCATAATCGTACATTTGCTTTATGAGAGAAACAATCAATTCCAGACTGGCATGCTTAAGAGGGCAATTATCAACTATAGCCTGCAGGTCGTCATATTTTAAATCGCGAAATATTTTATCATGCAGAGCGGCGCAATTTTTGAAAGCTGCTCTTGTCGAAGCAAGGCTGGACTTTGAATATTTTTTTGATGTATCTTCCTCATATTTCCATTTGAAATAGGCGTCATACACTTCGCTAAAAGATTTTTCGTTTTTATTTCTTTTTTCCTCCACTCCCTTGATTGTGCTATAATCTGCCAGAATCCTCTGAGCCAGTGTTTCTAGGTTCGTAACGTTCTCCACTTCCAATGTTTTCTCCATGCCCGGAACATAATTTCCTGCTTTATAGGACGTCAGGACAGTAAAGCCTTTTATCCAGGTATCTACATAGCACAGAGCCGGAGGACGGTTTGGGCTGCCGTTTAAAGTAAGCCCATCTGCTGGTGGGTGTACAGCATAGCAGTTCCGGCGTCCTTCACCCAGATACCGGATTGTACCAAAGCCGGAAGGGAGTTTTGGGTATTTTTTTCGTATTTTCTTTTTTGGCAATAGATTCATCTCCTTTTTGGGTATAAAAAAGACAGCCTGCCTCTTGCAGACCGTCACCGAAGATGATACAATGTATTTGCTAATTTTACAGAGTATATCTTCGGATATCTCCTCAACCGTTTCTGTTAGCGCAGGGGCGGTTTTTGTTATAAAAACTTTTTCTTATGTAGCATATCAAGTCTATCAAACAAGTCATTTGGTAATTCTAAAATTTCTAAAATACTCTTTCCGTTCATGCGTATATTGACATATGGATTAAGTGTATATATCAAATCACTCATAAAGTTTGTTAAAATATAGCGGTTGTCAATCAAGATGAAACAAGTAAGTATTACAGCAAACAAATCACTTTTTCCAATGTTCTTGTTATACTCACCAGATGACAAGGTATTATAAGAAAGATTAAGCAATTGCTTTTTAGGAAGGGATGGAAGTCCAGATAGATTAAAAATTCTATTTCCATGGGCAATCTTGTTCCTATAACGACGTAATAGGTCTAAAGCAATACTGATAAACTCCTTTTTCTCATTAATGGATAAATCTGGTGTTGGTAAAAATTCAGAACAAATGCGGGTTTTGTCTGACGATGATAGTATGTTATACCATTTTATAGTTAGACCAAAGGTGATATTAGTAACTAAAATCCAAGGCGGTATATGATTTCTGATATTGGCATAATGGGCAACACTATCATTAATACGGTCAGAAGAAAGAGTTTCTTTTAACTGACGTAGGATATTATTTCTACCTCTATCAGAACGGCCGTAGTTATTCCGGCAAAGATAATCTGCTGAATCACGATTGGATAAATCGCTGGGATTCGTATAAACACCATATTGCTCAGAAACGAGATAAGCAATTTTCGTTTTTAAATATTGCTCTACAAAAAGGATATTTTTAAAAACAATACTGCTTACGTTTGTATCTATCATATGAAGAGTATATAAATCATTAAAGTTAGTGCCTTCGATGAAGCTATCAGTTCCAGGTATGGATAAAAACGTATCCTTATATCCATTAATAATCGTATAATAGGATAATGAACTAAGCACCATACGGGCAAAATCATAATCCGGAATATTGATATTTCTTGAAAGAAGTATTTTTATCTGTTCATCATAAGTCTTAAAAGGTTTATCGTATATTATTTCGGACAAAGTTAAAAACCCCCTTATCAATCATAAATGATGATAAGAGGGTTTTCTCCAGTCGCCTTAGGCGGCAACCATTTCTTTTGTGAAAGTATCTTATCATCATATTGAAAAAATGTCAAGCAATTTTTATAGGGTCACCTACATGAATTTTCTCATCCACCGAGAAGGGAGAAATTTCAGCATCGTCAACATTTAAAGGAACATATTCTTTTTTACCTTCCAGTAAAGGAGAAAGTGCAAAGCGTGAAATTGTAGGCTGATCAATGGTTTCCATTTCTTGTTTTTGACAGATGGAATAGGTAGGATTAACAGCAATAACTTTTAGAACATCTTTTATATGCTCATAAATAGCTAATTCAGTACCATCTAAATCGTAAATGGGTTCAACAGGAACATAGACAGCAATCGTATTTCCTTTAGATAGAACGTCTTTTCCGGCATTAACGATTAAGGTGCGATTATCTAATATACGGATGACATTTCCTAGACAATTAGGACCGTAATTAATTTTATTTAAATTGTTTTTGTCACTCATAAGAACCTCCATAATTTTTAAATTTGTTCATAGTATGTTTAAATTATTAAAACGCCAGTGGCGAATTAATCCATCGCTACTTTTCCTAAAACCTTCCCAATACACTGAATTTTCTCAGTACCTGGAATCATATCATATTTTTCATTATGAGAAATCAGACCATTTTCTCCAGCTTCTTTTATATAGCATTCATTATTCAGAATAAAGACCCCAATTTCACCAACCTCTATAATCTGTCTTTTCTCTACATAGACTAAATCCCCATCACTATAAGTTGGTTCCATACTGTCACCATTAACACCAATAATAAAGTCAGCACCAGGAAGATATGGAGCTTCTATGGTATCTGTTGGAATATCGTCAAAATAGAATCCGTTTCCAGCAGAAGCTATCTTGTGCATGTAGGTATAAAGCCGGACTATGGTGTCTTTTTCTTTTTCTACAATGATTGGATTTTCTTCTAAGTAAGCTATACGGTCTTGCTGCTTTTTAATTAATTCCACACGTTTACATTCTCTATCTAAGGTTATAGATACTGTTTCTTTCCCGAAGGGGTCAAGAGAACGGTATTTTTTTATGATGTTTTCAAATTCCTCTTGAGTAGCTGTATCTTTGTAAGTTAAATCATACATTTCATCTTGCCAAAGAAAATTTGCGTCGATTTTTAATACGTTCATTATTTTTGAGATAGTCAACATATTGGGCTCACTGTTGCCTTTTTCGTAACCAGTAAATGTGGATTTTGCTACACCTATTTGGGTTGCTACTTGCTCTTGAGTTAATCCTCTAAATAATCTGGCTTCCTTCAATCTATCTTTAAATGCCATTACATTACTCCTTTCTCCCATTGGTTGATTTAATCATAACACAATATAGTGATGTGTCAATATAAAAAGTTTGGAAAATCCGAACTTTTTTAGCTGTATATGTTGACAAAGTCGATAAAATCAACTATAATCCAGTTAAAGGTCGAGAAAGCCGAACTAAAGAAAGGAGGAGGAGGAATAATTTGACTATTAAAGAAGCGAATTTTCCATTTGATGTAGGGATAGCAAAACTTATTCAAAATAAAGGTATTAAGCAAATCTATATTGCTAATAAAGCTGGATATACAGCACAAGAGTTGAGCGATATGTTAAATGGAAGAAAAATAATAAAACTGTGTGATGTACCAAGGCTAGCAGATGCATTGGGCGAAGACATTGATACTATCTATTCAGCCGGAGAGGAGAGTGAGTGAATGAACTATATGTATGCTACAGAAAAGAATTTTACAGTATGCGAATCAATCATAAAAACACTTCATGAAAATGAAGTTTCCGTTTCTCAAGCCTGTGCAATTCTAGACCGCGCAAAGTATAAAATTGCACAGGACACCAAAGTGGGCGAACTTATCTGCTTTGAGCGTGAAGATTCTTCAGAGAATCCATAACCATTTTTATAGATTCTTCATCAGAACAACTGGCGAAAGCGGCAAGTTCACATCGGGCGCTGTTTCCATTATTAAGAGATATTCGGATTGGAGAATAGAAAACACAATCATTGCGACAATCGCCTTTAATAAATGGACAATATGTAAGTTTACCCATTGTATGCCTCCTTTGCATAATATACTCGGCCATGGCAGTGGCCTGTAAATAAATTATAGAATGAGAGGCAAAGAAAAACAAGAAGTAGCTATTGAGTATTTCTTAGAATAGAAAGCGGGGTAATGGATGTGGAAAAACAAAAAATCAGAGATGAATTCATGGTGACACATATGCATGTAAAAAACAAAGATGGAACAATGAACGAGGAAATAGAGATAGTAGTACAGCGAATAATAAATAATTGCTATATTAAACCGATGCCGCTTCCTCTTCA
>SAMEA3387500__coassemble_710_pt1 | contig 62681 bp, 70 predicted proteins | sample SAMEA3387500__metabat2_high_PE_001 | metagenome-assembled genome bin SAMEA3387500 (sample SAMEA3387500) | Felis catus | biome: Faeces | place: United Kingdom | collected 2012
AAATTCTCAATACAGGTGATATTGTTCATAATATGTTGGAATATGTTGATATTGCTGGAGAGTATGTTTAGATCAGGAAAATACCTGAAAAGTCTTAATGAAAATCACAATATATGTAAAAAAGGAAGGGATTTTTATGCTGAATATTTATTATGGTGATATGAAAGAAGCTGTATATAATACATCGGCTTATTTTAAATATGATTATGAAGACAGTTGGATTGTAGATCCTTTTGTGAAAGAAATGATTCAGGATGTAGATAAGTCAACAGTTTTGGATAGTGGAGTAATAGACAGTCCGGTGTTGGGAAAGATTCCTCCAACCGGGTTATCCGGAGGAGTGAAAACGTTAATCCTTTTTAAATTTAATAAAGATAAAATTTTCAATGCATCAACTTGTGGAGATAACTGTGCGAAATGGCTGCTTAAAATTGCAGAATCGGAAGACAGGACGATAAATCTGCGGCATTTGATGGATTTTGGTAAGGAACCTTTTACGATCCGTATTTTGAATACCAACGAAATTGTTCACTCTATGAAAGAACTGGTACCGATTGCGGGAGAATTTGTCTAATGGAGGAGTGGTACGATGAGAGGGAAACATAGAGTTATTGTATCAACAAAACGTTTGAAATATGATTTTGAACTACGGAGAAATTTGACAATCATTCGTGGAGATAGTGCTACAGGAAAAACTACTCTTGTAGATATGATTCAGGAATATGTAAACAATCCAACAGGAAGTCCGGTAGATCTGATATGCGATAAGAAATGTTATGTGCTGGAAGGTGCTTTATGGAAAGGACAACTGGCGGAGATTACGGATAGTATCGTATTTATTGATGAGGGAAATGATTTTATTAGGACAGAGGAGTTTGCCGGAGTAATTCAGAAAACAGATAATTATTATGTGATTGTAACGAGAGAATCATTGCCGACTTTACCTTATAGTGTGGAAGAGATTTATGGAATCCGGACATCTGGAAAGTATGGAACATTGAAGCAGAGTTCTCCATTTTCATCAATATAGTTATAAACAACGGAATAAGATTTTTTACGTTTGATAATAGATGCCATATTCGATCTTCCTTTCTAAGTTAGAACGCCTGTGCGTCTAACCATTCGTCAAATGATTTTTTGGAAATTCGTATGGCATTACCAACCCGTACAATTTTGAAATGTCCCTCTTTTACAAGACTGTAAGCAGATGTACGACCAATGTTTAACATAACGGCAATATCTTCTACTTTGTAAGTTCGTTGTTCAGGAACATTTTTAGGTGCACTGTTCATTGTCTGACTCATTTTGCCTCCTTTCTGCAACCGACAAAGACAATGTACCGGGAGAGTAAAATGCTTTATAGCGGTATGTACGAATCCGGTAGGCTTCTTCCAACAACATATATTCCCGAAGCAACAAAGCAACTTCATCCGGCACCTCAACGATCATGTCCTGTGTATAATACGGGTAATAATCCCGAAGATTGATTTTCTTCATAGTAATTTCCTCCAATTTCGATGTTTGAGTTAATGGCAAAAATCGAAACCAAAAACGCCGCAATCCATACGAACTGGACTACGACGTATAGGTGACTGAATGTAAAGCAGTTTATCTGCGAATCTGTGTTGCATAGACGCATAGGCATTTCCTCCCATCAAGGAGGAACCTGAATCGGCTGCTTGATACCTCCTTGGGAGAAAATTATATCGGTTATGTTTCCTGTATCAGTCCGCAGACATTCGCTTTTTACTCTTTATATTCGCAATTTTCTACATATTCTGCTCTTAGAATATATACCACGGAATCAACCCGTTTGTCCTTCATCAGCCGGCACAAAAGAGCAAGCTGCGTTTTCTTATCCTTTGGAACTTCATATTTCCAGTTTTCCGGTAGGATCGGAAGATCCTCATACCGCCATTTGGTGTACTTTTCTTTGTAAGCCTCCGGCTGTGCCAGTTCCAAAAGATGTCCCACGCACCAGCTCACCAGATAGCCGGAACCTTCGAGATAACCATCTTTTCTTTTTGTTGCGCCTAATACTGCTGCCAGTGACATAGCAACAGAGGGCTTTTCTGCAATCACAAGTTTCATATTTTTGTAACCTCCATTTCTTACAAACTTACTTCACTGCGGTTGGGTTGCTTCGGTATTGTTTGATCTGCCTGCTGAAGCTGTGCTTTTTTATCCGAGAGCCGTCCTAAAACGCTTTTTTCCTGTCCACGTTGCAGCAGCTTTGTCTCACGGTCATAATACTGGACCTTATCCGAAAGGCGGTCCTCCGGGGCTACCTGGGTAGCATTGACCTCCCGTACCATAGCTTCCAATTCGGAAAGCTGCATGGAACCATTATCCGGCAAAATCAGCAGCTCATGGATCGATGACGGAAGGACATAAAAATTGATGCCAAGCAATTCAGCGACTTTTTCCAGAACGCCTTCCTGTACTGACACAGACGCACCGTTTAATTTTTCCTGATTTGTCAGGATATAAATGGGTACAAACCCTATATCCAGCGGTTCCTCCTGGTTAAAGAGGTTTTCAGGTTTTACAGAGAAGATACTTTCTGCCATGACTTCTTCCATGTCATAAAGGCAGACAGGACTTCTGGCATTTGCGGTCTGCATGGGATCTTTATGGAGCTGTTCTTTTGTGATCCCCCACATCTGCATCATGCTTTCGGTAACAGCAACAGAAGCAGTTCCTTCCTCATCTGCCGCAACCTGAATCCTGTAATAAGCCGCCAGCTCCCCGCAGGAAGTATAAGGCTTTCCTTTCAGATATTCCTGATTTGTTTCTGGATCGCACATCTGTACCGCCAGCATAGGCCGGACCGCCTCATAGTTTTCCAGCATAGAGATGTCCAGCGGAACCCGGTTGTAATTTTCCAATTGGATCTGTGCGATCTGTTTCATGGCAGTATCTAAAGGCATCCCGCGTTCTACCTGCTCGGCGAGTGCTTCCAAATAGATTGTTGGTGCAGCCCGTTCTCCGGGTAAAAGGATCGTCAGTCCGGTCAGCATCCGGTCGTTGCTTTTTGTTACTTCATTGATGGAAATTACTGCGTTCTGGTATTCCATAGGCAGGTATTCCTTAATATGGCTTTTTACATATTCTACAAAATTCTGATTCAATCGTTGTCCTCCTTTTTGTCCGTCAGATCTGCGTTGTGTTTGGTTTCGGAATGTTCTGTATTCTCTTTTCCGACCTGCATAATACACATCAGCATAACGCCGGAAGCCATTCCTCCGGCAAAAGTAAGGAAATGTGAAATCAGGTTCCACATAAGCATTCCTCCTAAAAATGGGTAAAGAAAAACGCCCACTTCAAAGTGAGCGCATCAACAGGTATCTATTTTGTTTTTGGTTTCAAGTAATCCGGCAGGACGATCTCTCCAACCGGGATTTCCCGCAGTTCCTTCTTCATCCAGTGGCTGAAGCGGATCGTCTTTGCCGTACCGCCGGTTTCCCGCCCATCATATACAGCGATCACTCGGTCGGAGTGCTCTACCATATAGCGGTTTCTGTGGGAGTAGACGCTTGGGAGATATTTTTCCTGTATAACAACAACATCCGCACAAGCTTCCAGCAGTTCACGGGTTCTCGTTTTCTTATTCAGGCTGTCCAGACGTTTGCGGTAAGGGATCACTGCGATCAGTTCCAGCACCGGATTAGTCTGCTTTCTTTCCAATACCAGCTCTGCAAAATACTGATCCACGCCATCTGCAAAGCCACTCATAAAACAGGTAAATCCATCTGTAACGGCAGCATCAATCTCATGTTCCAAAGCGGCTTTTATTTTGTTGATCTCATTCTGCGGTAAATCCCTGTGTCCGGTAACACAGCAGGTCTTTCCTTTCATCGGTCATCCCTCCATCTGATAGGTAAAATTCTTCACTTTTCACATAGTAATAGATTTTATTTAGCAAGTCAACGATAATACCCTTTTTCTCTTTGCGGATAATAAATGGGTGTAAGGTACAATCTATTACAGAATGGGAGGTGAAGGCGATGTATGAAGATTTTGTCCCGGAACGATTAGCGAAGCTGCGGACACAGAAAGGAGTTTCCGCACGCGATATGTCTTTATCGTTAGGTCAGGCAAACAACTACATCAATAATAGTGAGAATAAAAAGTCACTTCCCGCTATGCAGTCTTTTTTCTACATCTGCGAATATCTGGGTGTGACTCCGCAGGAATTCTTTGATGAAGGAAATACTTACCCGGAAACCTTAAAGGAATTCATTGCAGAGGCAAGACAGCTTGATCCTCAATCCATGCAATATATCCTCGGTATTATGAAAGAACTCAATAGCAGAAAGTAAGCGGTCACGGTAATGGCCGCTTTTTTCGTGACTTTCTTTATTATATTTTATAATGTTCTCGAAATGTCCGCTCCCTATACCGATAAGTATTCAAAAACTGTTCTCCAAACAGCCTTTTTCTATTCGCCGGTACTGCCAAAGCTTCCGGTTCCTCGCTCTGTTCCCAGATCTGTTACAAAATCCGCAATGACGATCGGCGTAATCACAAGCTGCCCGATACGGGCTCCCTTAAAAAGAGACTGCGCCTGATTGCTTACATTGCTGATGATCGCATGGATCTCTCCTCGGTAGCCGGAATCCACAGGCGGCAGTTCACAGACCAGGCCTTTTACCGCCATGCTGGTACGGGGAAAGATATATCCCGCATACCCATCCGGTATTTCCAGTCCAAAGCCAAGAGGAATTTTGGCGATTTCTCCGGGCTGTAAGGTGCAGTCATAGGGCAGATAAACATCTGCTCCGGCATCATTGCCATGAGGACGGTAAGGACGCTGGTGCTCCGGCACGCCAAAATCGATTAGTTTTATTTTCATCGGCAGCCTCCTTCCCAAAGAGCGGGATAGTCTTTTTCTAAAATATCCTCCGGCGTCATATCTGCCGCCAGTTTTCGCCCGCAGGTTATTTTCCCTTCCAGACATCGATCCAACTGACAGAAAGGCCCGGTCAGTGACGGGGCAAACAAGGCAGGGCTTAGGTCATAAAGTTCTTTCCAGACCTTTAACAGCACGATCCTTGTTTCATCTGTATTTCTTCGGCATACCCGCTGGCCGATAATATGTTTCCACTGATAAGGGGTGGCGCTGATGAGCAGTACATTCCGTAATCCCTGGGGCGTGGCATAGCCGGCCGCATCGTGCCCGCTTCCGGCAGTGCACAGGGCTTCATAACATTTCATGCTTTCATTACAACTTTTTAAGTACAATTCCCGTACCACTGCCGGAGCCGTCATAATAGAATACGGGACAGCGAAATCCGCCTGTCCCGTATAGTTGCTGTACTGCAGCGATGCACTCATAAATTTTACTTCGTTCTGGTGGCGGGTAATCTGCGCCAGAAAACGCCTGCTGGCGCCGACAATGGCTACCGTGATCACCGCAAATTTCTGGATGGTAGGATGGGGAAGCGCCCCCATAGCTGCTACTGTCTGAACGCTGAATGATTTTTCGTAGAGCTCCATCAGGTCGTCCATTGAGGCAATCTTATGTCCCTGCTGGGTAAGTCTTGCCGCAAAGACCATGTTTTTTTCTGCTTCCGCCACCGCCTGGCAGTTCAAAATTTTTACTTCGATTCGTTTAATTGGTATGTCCCTCCTTTACAATCGCTTTCAGTAAGAACAGATAGTTCAGACTGTCTGTGATCTTTTCGTCCCATGAGTCCATCGGGTAAATCGCTTCCTCGTCAAAGCACATATCGTACAGAGAAACAATATGCTTTGCCAGCATACCGGCAAGGGCACGCTGGGGCGTTGTATGCTGTAAAGCTGCCGCTGCCTTAAATGCACCCAGCCGGTCCGGGTCATCCCCGGTGTATTCTTTGGTTTTTCGTTTCAAGGTATCAGCACAGAGCCGTACCTGTTCGTCAAAAACGGCATTGACTTCATTTTGCGTAATATGGCATCCCTCCTAACTGAAAACAGCCGGCTGGATTTCTCCAATCGGCTGTCTGGCTTAATCATTTATTCTGCAATGGTATAATGGGTGTTTCGTGCTTTCCCTTTCTGTTCTAACAAGTTAGTTTTTACCATTTTTCGGATCACTCTGGCGGCAGTAGAAGCGCTTACTTCAAGCAATCCTATCACATCATTTTTTGTAATTGCACCATGTTTTCTGGCATATTCCAATATTTTTTCTTCTTCGTCACTTAGCACTTTTTCAGTATGAGCCGTAACCGGTGTGCCGGATTTCGTTTTTACAGTTGCATTTTCTGTTTCGTATTTTGCGTTGATATTAGGCAATATGATCTTAAAGGCATTTTTCGTGGTTTCAATCACAGGCTTTACCTGCATACTTTCGTATGCCTTCATAATTTTGCCCATTCCGGTTCCATACGCCTCAATTAAGTGCAATCGGTAAAATACATTCGCAAGGTCCTGATTTCTGCACACAGAAATGCCAACCATAACATCCTCCAGGTCTATGCCTGGCATCAGCCCTCCGATAGATACAAACTCAATCCGATCCTCATAAATACTGATAAAAGCACTGGCACTAAAAGAATAGTCACGGTGAACCAGCAGATTCAGCAATGCTTCTCTGACAGCGACTTCCGGGTAATCCCTGACATCAACCCGGTATAGTTTTTCTATGGTTGCACGGGTCTGATTGCGAAAGTCAATAAAATCATATACTTCGTTCATCTGCTGCATCAGCGATCCGGTAAACTCCCGACGATCCTTGAAAATGGTCTGGTCCGTTCCCTGAAAGACCGCAACTTTAATGGTATGGACGCATTGGTCTGACAGAAGCAGCGCCAGGTTACTGTATAGCCCATCCTGATCGATCAATTTTAAAGTACGCATCTGCTGTGGTTCAAAGTCAGTTTTCCGAAGTTCAAATTCTTTTTTTGTTGCCTCAAATGTAAGGTCCTGGTTTAAGCAGCGCATCGCTTCAAAACGATCTCCGTCTGTTTCCTTTATCATGCGCCGGATTGCCGTATCAGTTGCCGGAACAGAAGAATATCCCTGCCGAACATACACACCTTCCGGCCGCATTCCTTTTTTGGCAAGGTAATAGGGGCGATCCGTTCCACGCTGAATATCTACAACAACAACATTTTTCCCATTTTCCACGATGGTTTCATAATGCAGGAACATGGTTATATCCGGTTTTATCGCATCCCTTACCATATTGCTGATTTGAAGGGAAACACTATCCGCATTATCCAATCCGATAACCGTGCCATCGTCTCTGACCCCTATATACAGTTTTCCGCCATCACAGTTTGCAAAAGCAATGATTTCTTTTTTTATGTCGTCTACCACAACTTCTTTTAGTTCTACGGTTTCGCTTTCCCGAAAAAGCATAGTGCCATCTCCTTTATTTCAAATTTGTAAGTCTATCATATCAAATCGTGTCAATCGTGTCAATAAAGCTGACACGATTATGATTCGATTATGACACGATATTCTCATTGTACCCGCAAACCCAAGAAATAATTACGTGATAGTTCCTACAAGTTCATAAATTTTGAAAGGATTGTGTTAGAAACTCTTATTTTTCTAACCAAAGCATGATACGATTGACCCGATAAATGACACGATGGAATGATCCAGAGATGGCTTTTGCAACGAATTATATATATTATTCATTGCATTTTAAGCACTCGGCAGGTAGATCCAGTCGTGCATCAGGCACACGCTGGGTTCGTCCTCCCTGGGAACCAGACGGTAGGTACATTCCCCATAGACCGTGCGTTTGTCCTCGATCTCCATGCCATAGGCTTTATAAAAGCGGTATTCCAGATTGGAGATAATACAGCGCAGGGTTTGCAGAGCCTCCCTTTGGGCTGATACGATCAGGTCACGGTCAATGCTGCGCTTCAAAAACAGCAGCGATTTGTAAAGCTGTACCTCTGTGCGGTAAGGGCGGCAATCTTTCGTTTCCAGCCATCCGCAAAAAGCGACCGGTCCGCTCTGGATCACACTGCGGTCCGGGTGATAATACTCATAGCAGTCCAGGTTTGCCGTATTCAGAAGATAGAGCATTTCCCGGACTTCATTTTCCGGTATGTCGTAAAACCGCAAAAGCGAGCGGTAAAGATGGACATAGCCGGGAATGGAAATCATGGTATTTACCATAAAATAAAATCCTCCTTGTAAACAGCAGGTGCGGGAGCTTTTGCCCCCGCACCGTCTAAAATCTATATTTCGTTATCTACTTTCACGAGTTTTCCCATGACAAGGAAGCGTCCTGTGCCGCCCGGCGTACAGGTAGAAATCTTACAGATGAAGACCATCACTCAGGTTGCTAATGAAATGGATGTTGTGCGTAGCACGGCATACAAATATCTTGTGGCTATGGATCAGAATGGGATGCTTCAATATCGGGAAGGAAGAATTTCTATTACAGAGTTGGATAAGATTATGATTAAACTTATAGATGAACCTTTGGAAATCCTATTGGTACCGGAGCAATCCGGGGGCAATTAAATAAACTGATCGAAGAGCATAATCTTCCGCCGGTTGTCTTCCACAGTTTAAGACATAGCAGTGTAACCTATAAATTAAAACTGAATGGAGGAAACATCAAAGCGGTTCAAGGGGATTCCGGACATTCGCAGGTTGATATGGTAACAGATGTATATTCTCATATTATTGATGAGGATCGAAGACGAAACGCAGAATTATTCGAGGAAGCGTTCTATGAGAAGAAAAATCTGGATCCAAAGATGCGAGATGAAACAGCAACTCAGACAGTAGATGTAAAGATGAAATTGCAAAGACAGTATTAATGCCCGGCGATCCTTTAAGAGCTAAGTTTATTGCGGAAACTTACTTAACCCACGCAGTCTGTGTCAACAAAGTACGCAATATGCTGGCTTACACCGGTCTTTATAACGGAAAAGAAGTTTCCGTCATGGGAGCAGGTATGGGGATTCCCTCTATGGGAATTTACAGCTATGAACTTTATCATTTTTATAATGTTGACCAGATTATTCGGATTGGTTCTGCCGGAGCGATCCAGGATGATATTGCGTTAAATGACCTTGTAATCGCCATGGGCGCATGTACAGATTCCAACTATGGCTATCAATTCGGTTTACAAGGTTCGTTTGCCCCTATTGCTGATTTTACACTTTTGGAAAAAGCCGTCTGCTCCGCAAGAACCCGCAACCTTACTGTTCAGACAGGAAACGTACTCTCATCGGATATGTTTTATAACGATATGGAAAATATTAATGCTCCATGGCGCAAAATGGGAATTCTTGCTGTTGATATGGAAACCGCCGGTCTTTATATGAACGCAGCGCGAGCCGGTAAAAAAGCGCTTTGTCTTTTGACAATTTCCGATCATCTATATAAGAAAGAATATTTAAATGCAGAAGAACGGCAGCTTGGTTTCAGCAACATGATTGAACTTGCCCTCAGTTTACTCTGAGTCATTTAACCAAAATTTTTAATGGAGAAATACTACTATGAAAAAATATAGAAGGATATTTACAATCGTTATAGATTCCCTCGGAATCGGGGCAGCAAAGGATGCAGATTCATACGGAGATGCGGGCACGGACACTTTAGGACACATTTCAGAAAATGTTGAAAATCTCAGGATTCCAAATCTCCAAAAATTAGGAATTGCGAATCTGCATCCGCTAAAGCATGTGAAACCGGCTGATCAGCCGCTTGCTTACTATATGGCAATGCAGGAAGCCAGCGTCGGGAAAGATACTATGACCGGACATTGGGAAATGATGGGACTCCACATTACAACACCATTTAAAACCTTCACGGAACATGGATTTCCAAAGGAACTTTTAGAGGAACTTGCCGAAGAAGAAATCAACACAGGACATATGATTGTCTATACTTCTGCCGATTCCGTTTTACAAATTTGCGGTAACGAAGATACTTTTGGACTAGACGAATTGTATCGTTGCTGCGAGATTGCCAGAAAACTCACAATGAAAGATGAGTGGAAAGTCGGTCGTGTCATCGCACGTCCATATATCGGGAAGAAAAAAGGAGAATTCAAACGAACAAGCAACCGGCATGATTATGCATTAAAACCATACGGAAAAACAGTCCTCGATGTGTTGAAAGAAGCAGGGCTGGATGTAATTTCAGTCGGAAAAATTTATGATATTTTTGACGGAGAGGGACTGACGGAATCTCATAAATCAAAAAGTTCTGTTCATGGCATGGAACAAACACTTGAAATAGCAAAAAGAGATTTTAAAGGATTGTGCTATGTAAATTTAGTAGATTTTGACGCATTATGGGGGCATCGCCGCGATGCAATAGGATATGCGCGGGAGCTGGAAAAATTTGACCAAAACCTCGGGAAGCTGCTTGAAGTTATAAAAGACGATGATTTATTGATGATAACAGCTGATCATGGAAATGATCCGACACATACGGGAACAGATCATACAAGAGAAAACGTTCCTTTTCTCGTATACTCTCCGTCTATGAAAGGTTCCGGAAAACTGAAAGACGCGTTGTCTTTCGGTACTCTCGGAGCAACGATCGCAGATAATTTTGATCTCAAGATGCCGGAAGGAACAATCGGTCATTCCGTTCTTGAAAGTTTACAATAAATTTAGAAAGTGAGGGAAAACTATGGAAAATTATGCAATTATAGAAATCGTCGGGTATATTGGTTCTATTTTAGTCATCATATCAATGCTAATGTCTTCTGTGATCAAACTTAGGATCATTAATTCAATCGGTTGTTCTGTTTTTGCAGTATATGCAATCATTATTCATTCTTATCCGACTGGCAAACATACCGCCAAAATATAGTGTTTCTCAGTTTATAGGATATCTGAAAGGAAAAAACACGATATCATAGTAGACAAACTAAGTGTAAAAGAATATAAGAACCCCCTTTAAGGGGTAGCCGGTAACAGAGGCTTATAGACACAAATCAGCACTACCCGTTAGACGGGTGGTGCTGATTTGTGGGCTTTGTTATAAAGTTTTTGAATGTCCTTTGGAAGATTTTGGGGGGTCATGGCCTGAATCTTATCTTCGCTGCCGTCAGCAATGGTGGTGTCATAATACCAGCATTTAAATTCCAGCATAGCAAGAGTTTTTTCAAGTTGTTTTATTTCGTCCTTGACGGCAGCTTTCCGATGTTCAAATAATTCTTTTCGTTTTGTATAACTAGAAGGACCTTCTGTAACCCATACAAAGAATTGTTTGATTTCTCTGATTTCAAGACCTGATTTTTTCAGGCATTCAATCACACGTATTGCTTCCAGTTCGTTGTTACTAAAATATCGAATATTGCCTTTGCGTTCAAGATTTGGAAAAAAGCCTTCTTTGTCGTAATATCTTAATGTTGAAATCGGGAGATGAAACATTTCAGATACTTGTCCAATTGTGTACATAAAAATACCTTCTTTCAAAAGAATTTTTAATTACGGAGGTATTTGATATTATGAAGACAGAAGAGCTTAAGCTTGTTACAACGTGGGACAATACTTTTCCAAAGAGCGAAAAGGTGGACCACAGGAAGATTACATTTATGAATCGATATGGAATTACTCTTGTAGCAGATATGTATATTCCGAAGAATGCAGAAGGTCCATTTCCGGCAATTGCAGTAAGTGGACCATTCGGTGCGGTAAAGGAGCAGTGTTCCGGGTTGTATGCTCAGATAATGGCAGAAAGAGGATATCTTACAATCGCATTTGACCCCTCTTTTACCGGGGAGAGTGGTGGTTTGCCAAGATATATGGCATCACCTGATATTAATACAGAAGACTTTATGGCATCTGTTGACTTTCTTTCTGTACAGGATAACGTAGATGCAGAAAAGATTGGCCGGACAAATGAAAACGTTACTTGATCGGTTGAATCCACTATATTCTACGGATTATGCTTTCCGGGATATCTGCATGATTGCAACAGCTGCTGAGGATGAAGATAGTGCTTTTGAAAAAGCATATAACGGTCTTCAATGCTGTAACAGAAAAATACAAATGTATTAAAATTACAGGGGTATTTTTTATTGAAAAAGGGAAAGTGTTATGGTATATTAAATACGTTTAAGATTCAAAAAGAAAGAAATGTGGGGAAACAAAGGAGAAAAAATGAGAATCATAGATATTCACAGTCATATATTATCCGGGGTGGACGACGGCGCCTCCAGTGAGAAGGAAAGCCTTCAGATGCTGAAAATGGCTGTGAAGCAGGGTATGACAGGGGTTATTGCTACCCCGCACTATTCTGTGAATTTCAGAAATACCAATGCAGTGTTGATTCGACAGCAGTGCAGACAGTTAGAGGAAAAGTTACAACAGTCATTGGGTGAACAAATCAGAATCTATCCGGGACAGGAAATCTTTTATTCAGAAGAGGTTATCGACTTATTGGACAAGGGGAAATTGCTGACACTGGCGGACAGTCCTTATGTGTTAGTGGAATTTCACCCGGCAGCTCCGTATTCTTTTATTTTCAGCAGTATCCGAAACCTGGTTTATGCAAAATATTCTCCGATTCTTGCTCATGTGGAGCGTTATTCGGTTCTTCGCAAAAAGGGAAGACCGGAAGAATTGATAGACATGGGCGCTGAACTTCAGATGAATTATCGAAGTATTGGCGGCAAATGGTATCATGAAACCCCACGGTGGTGCAGGTATATGTTAAAGGAGGGAAATATACAATATTTAGGAACAGATATGCATAATGTAAAAGAACGAAGACCAGATGTTACCGGAGCAGAGGCATGGCTGAAAAAACATCTGGATTTATCTTACATAAAAGCAATTACATATGGAAATGCTGAGAAAATCCTGGCATATAGAAATATGGAGAAAAGGAGAAAAGATGGAGAATAATCAAAACGAAGAAATAGAAATTGATTTACGGGAAATATTTTTTGCCTTAAAAAGGCGAATCCTTCTTATTCTGGCAGTCGGTCTTTTGGGGGGTTGTTTAAGCTGTGCTTATACCATGGTTTTTGTAAGTCCTACCTATACTTCAAAGGCCACAATGCTGACGATTTCAAAAGAAACTACACTGACCTCTATGGCAGATTTGCAGTTGGGAGCACAGCTTACCAGCGACTATCAGATTTTAATTACCAGTACGCCTGTTTTGGAACAGGTCATTGAAAATCTGGATTTGAAAATGAGTCCGGGAGGGCTCAGAGGGCAGATTTCCGTAAATAATCCTGCGAATACAAGAATTTTGGAGCTTTCTGTTGTTAATGGAAACCCGGAAACTGCCAAAAAGATTGCAGATGAACTGGCAGCAGTTTCCTCTGCGTACATCGGAGAAAAAATGGAGGTTATTCCTCCGAAGATTATTGAAGAGGGAGAGATTCCTTCCTATAAGACAGGACCAAATGTAAAGAAAAATGCAATGATGGGACTTTTGGCAGGTCTGGCTCTTGCGGCAGGTCTGGTATGTCTTTTTGCAGTTATGAATGATTCTATTAAGACAGAGGACGATATCTCCAGATATCTGGATATTCCTACCCTGGCATCTATTCCGGACAGAAAAGATTACATAGGCGGAAAACCGGGAAAAGGAAAATGGAAAAAGAAGAAAACAATAAGCGGGGAGGAGAATTAATCATGGAACAGAAAATAATCATGAAAGACCCTAGAAAATCGGATTACTTCTATGAGGAATCAATGAAAACCCTGCGTACCAATATACAGTTTTCCAGTAAAAAGGTAAAACAGATTATTTTTACAAGCTGTTATCCCAATGAAGGAAAAAGTGATTTGACTTTCAGTATTTCCAGAGAAATGGGAAAAGCAGGAAAAAGGGTATTGCTGTTAGATGCGGATATCCGTCGTTCTATCTATGTAAAGAGATATGGTGTAGACCAGAAGGTAAATGGTCTTTCTCAGTATTTAAGTGGTCAGATTGGCAGGGATTTGCTGGTGTACCAGACAAATTATGCGAATATGGACGTGATTTTTGCAGGACCTTCAGCCCCCAATCCTTCTGAACTTTTGAGTGATGCTTTATTTGACGAGCTTCTGAAAGAAAAAAGAGAAGAATATGATTACATTTTCATTGATACACCACCTATTGGAACCATTATTGACGCAGCGGTTGTGGCAGAAAAAAGCGATGGAGCTATTCTTGTGATTGAGAGTGAGGCAGTCAGCTATAAGGCAGCACAGAAGGCGAAAAAGCAGTTGGAAAGAAGTGGTTGCCATATTTTGGGCGCAGTGCTGAACAAAGTAGATGTGAAGAAAGATAAATATTATTCGCACTATTACGGCCGCTACGGAGGATATTACAAAAGATAAAAAAGAGGACGGGTGATAGGGTGTTTGATGAAATTGACAGAAACCTGAGAAACAGAATTCTGGCTGTTATATGTATTCTTTTATTTGTTTTGCTGGCAGGACTGCTGAGATGGAGTAATAAAAGAGATGCAGAGGTTATGCAGAAGATTCAGGAAGAGTCTGAGTCCGATAAAGCAGTATCAGCAGACAAAGAATCAAAAGAACCGAAGGAAAAGGATACTCTGGCTGCAGAGGCAAAGCAGGAGAACGAAGCGCAGACAGAAAAGGCAAAAGGACTGGTCTGCTGGGGAGATGAGCTGGTACCGGGTGAAGATGCAGGGACTTATTCCTATAAAGTGCATCTTCAGAAGTTTTTAGATGAGAATGGATATGCCCTTCCGGTTTTGGATAAAACCCTTCAGGGTGCAGGGACTCTGTCTATGATGACTATGGCAGGTGTTCCGGAGGAAACCGTGCAGGGATATATTACGGCTCACCAGGAAGCAGCGGGAGGCAGTGAACTTCCTGTGACAGAAACAGGAATCCGGGATTTGACGCCGGATCAGACGGAGAGAAATGATTTGGAATATATTCCGATTATTTTCATGGGATACTATGGGGGCTGGAATCATGACCCGGCAGAATTGGCAGGACAGCAGGAAAATATTCTGCATACCTTTCCCCGGCAGGAGCGTTTCCTGATTGTGGGAACCAGACCTTTAGACGGAAGTGTTGACAGCGCTTCCTTAGATGCAGTGATGAGTGAGAAATGGGGAGAACATTATATCAGTCTGGCAGCTCTTACTACACAGCCGGCAGAAAACTATGATACCCAGGAAGTGATGGCTCAGGGGATAATCCGGAAACTGGAAGAACTGGGCTATATCAGTAAATAAAGAGGGTTAAAGAAATGAAATTACCCAAAAAAAAAAGTAAGAAGAGAATTTATGCCATGACAGGAGGATTTCTCGGTGCAGGTATTGTGCTGGCAGCAGGAATCCTTGCATGGGGCATTTATAACAGACAAAAGGAAAATGCGGATCTTGCAGCTTCTTCTGACAGCATGGATTCAGAGAATAAAAGTTCGACACAGACCGTTACTTATCAGGGAAAAGAATATCGTTATAATGAACATCTGAGTAACTTTTTATTCCTGGGAATTGACCGGGAAGGAAAGGCGGAAACAGAAACAGGGAAGGCTGATGCAGGTCAGGCGGATAGTATTTTCCTTGCTTCCTGGGATCGGGTGAAAGGAGATGTCGCCTGGATTACCATTCCCAGGGATACCATGACAGAGATTCAGATTTTTGACCAGGAGGGAAATCCTGCAGGAACCTCTCTGCAGCATTTGAATCTGGCATATGCTTTTGGAGATGGCGACAGAGAAAGCTGTCAGCTTATGGAAGACGCTGTATCCCATCTTTTTTACGGTCTGCCGATAAATGGGAGCTGTGCGTTAAACCTGGACGGGATTCCGGTTCTGGCAGAGGCGGCAGACGGTGTGACGGTAACAATACCTGATGATAGTCTGGAAGCAGTAAATCCCCGGTGGAAAAAAGGGACAGAAGTAACTCTGGATAAAGAAACAACAGAAGTGTTTTTAAGATATCGTGATACAGAGCAGAGTCAAAGTGCGCTGAAGCGTATGGAACATCAGAAAATCTTTCTCATGGCTCTTGGAGAAAAAATGCAGAAAACCTATAAAAGTAATCCGGGAATTGCAGGAGAACTGTATGCTGCCATGAAATCCTATATGGTGACAAATATAGGAAATGACCAGTTCCTGAAGCTTATGGAGGGCCTGGGAGAAAATGGTATTACAGAGGATTGGACACTGCCGGGAGAGGGAGGAGAAGGCACAGATTTTGATGAATATTACCCAGATGATGAGGCGCTCTATGAGAAGATTATAGAAACCTTTTATATAGAGGAGAGCAGAAAATGAAAAAGAGGAGAATTGCAGCAATCCTATGTATTCTTCTCGGGCTGCTTTTCGGAATTGTCGGTATCTGTAAGTATATAGAAGAAAAACAGGCCGGAGAGGAATATATGGAACTTCAGAAACAGGCGGAAAAAGAAGAGCCGGATTTGCAAAAACCGCAGCCTGAGAAGAAAGAAGAAAAGCCGTCTGTGGAAATTCCCATTGATTTTAAAGCTCTGCAGAAACAGAATCCAGATGTATATGCATGGATTCAGATTCCGGAAACTGCTGTGGATTATCCTGTTCTTCAGCACAGCGAGGATAATGGTTATTATCTGAATCATACAATCAGCGGAGAGAAAAAAGCAGAGGGCGCCATTTTTACAGAGAATTATAATACAAAGACTTTTCAGGATCCGAATACAGTAATTTACGGACATGATATGAAAAACGGATCCATGTTTCAAAGTCTTCATAAATATATGGACAGAAGCTTTTTTGATGCAAACCGGGATATTACGGTTTACCTTCCGGATAAAATTCTGCATTATAAGATTTTTGCAGCGTATTTGTATGATAACCGGCATCTGCATCTCAGCTTTGATTTCTGGGATAAAGAACAATATGAAGGATATTTGCAGCAGATATTTTCTATGAGAAATATGAATGCGTTTGTAGATACAAACATGGAAGTGACCCCAGAGGATAAAATTATTACTTTATCTACCTGCTATGCAGGAATATCAAGTCAAAGATATCTGGTACAGGCAGTACTGGAATCCATAGAAGAATGAAAGAGAGGAAAAAGCTATGAAAAAAAGATTATTAGGAACTATGTTGGCAGCCGTATTAGTCGTGTCCCAGGCAGTGACAGCCTTTGCAGCAGGAAGCAGTACAACCGATGTGACAACTTCCGGAGAGTCTGCACAGTGGTATGACATAGCAGGGACAAGCAGAGAAAATTTTGCTTATCTGGAAGAAACAGAGGGTGGATCAGAAGTTTTGGAATTGATTATGGACGTCAACGAGGGAGAAAAAAAACTGGAAGACCTTGCAGAAGCGGTTCCTGCAATTGCGGCAGAACTGGAAGGAAAGACTCTGGTTACAAAATTCTTTGAACTGACGCCCATCAATGGAGGAAAGCCATTGCCGGATGGAAGCCATGAAGTAACCCTGGCTGTGCCGGAGCTGACAAGAGCCATGGTAAATGTAAAACTTCTTCATTACAGTACTGTGCGTAATGTGTGGGAAGTGATTACACCGTCAGACGTGAATTATGACACAAAGCAGATTACCGCAGTATTTAAAGATTTGTCACCAGTAGCTGTTATTTCTGATATGGATGAGTCAAAGCTGACTGAGGGACATGGTACAGGTACTGGAACAGCTACAGGAACTTCACCGAAAACAGGTGTAGAATCTGATTGGTGGGTTTATCTGGCCAGTGCAGCAGCGCTTTTGGGAATGGGAGCATGTATCTTTGTAAGCGTTCGCAGAAAAAAAGCATAAAACAGGCAACATAGTATAAGAGGCTGCCGTACAAAGCAACCGTCATGAATGTGCATAAATATTCATGCGGTGTGTTTGTGCGGCAGCCTTTTTTTGTCAAAATACAAAAATACATCTTGTAATTTTATGAAAAATCGTTCATCTTTTTCTCAAAGAAAATATTGAAGAAATTTGTCATATTTAGTATAATATTAAAGATTTGATAAAAAATATATAAACTTGGGAGTGGTGAAATGGAAGAAAAGAAAATATTCTTTCGTGTATTGACGGTGAGTCTGGTTTTATTAGCAGCAGCATTTATTCTGCTTTTTGTATATGTGGATACGAAGTGGTGGAACTTTAGAACCATTGTAATCAATCCGATTCATACAGTAATAGCAACCGTTGTTATGCTTGTAATCGGTGTAGGGGTATATATTAAACGAAATAAGAGCAACTGATAATAAGGACATCTGGTAGAAAAGACTGACTATTTAAATAGACAGTCTTTTTGTGTGTAAGCAGGTTTTGTAACATACCGGAAATAAGAAATGAGTGGAGAAAAGAAAATGAAAAAATGGAATTTGCGATGGATTTATAAGGCGTTGTTATTGTGCATGGCAGATGGATTAATAGTAATGGCGGCGTATTTTGGAGCCCTGTTTCTGAGGTTTGATTTTCAGCTTGATATGATACCGGAGGAATATATAGCCGGATATCTTTGGTCAATGCCTTTCTGGATTGTATCAACCATTGTAGTTTATTATATCTACAAGCTGTATCACAGCATATGGGCGTTTGTAAGCATTACGGAACTGAAAAGACTTATGATGGCAGACCTGGTATTGATTCCGGTTTATGCTGCAGGCGCAGTGTTTATGGATATGCACATGCCTATGTCTTATTTTGTAATGGGATATATTTTAAGTTGCGTACTTTGTGCAGGAGTCCGTTTTTCTTACCGTTATATTCGCTTTTACATGGAATATCTGAAAGAAGAAAAGACAGAGAAGGAAACCAAGACAGACCGTATTATGGTGATTGGAGCCGGTACCGTAGGACAGACACTGATGCGGGAAATACGAAAAGCAGATTCTGTACATGCAAAGGTAGTCTGTGCCATTGATGATAATCCTGAAAAAATCGGACGTATGCTGGAGGGAATCCCCATTGTGGGAAACCGTTATGATATTGTAAAAATGGTAAAGAAATACGATGTTAATCGAATCATTTATGCCATTCCTTCCACAACAGGACAGAACCGCAAGGATATTATGAATCTGTGTAAAGAAACCGGATGCCGTATGCAGACGGTTCCCAGTGTGAGCCAGATTGTCAATGAAGAAGTCAGTATGACAAAGCTTCGTGAAATTGAGATTTCTGATCTTTTGGGACGGAAGCAGATTCTGGTAAACATGGACGAAATCAATGAGTATATCAAAGGAAAGGTAGTCCTTGTGACCGGTGGCGGCGGAAGTATCGGTTCGGAGCTTTGTCGTCAGGTGGCAGCCAGAGAACCAAAGCAGCTTATTATTCTGGATATCTATGAAAACAATGCCTATGATATCCAGATGGAACTGAGAAAGAAATATCCGGAACTGAATCTGGAGGTCATCATTGGTTCTGTTCGTGACAGCCGTAAGATTTTCAAGATATTTGGAACCTATCACCCGGATATTGTTTATCATGCAGCAGCACATAAGCATGTTCCCCTTATGGAAGACAGTCCCTGTGAGGCAGTGAAAAACAATGCTATCGGAACTTATAAAACAGCTTTTGCGGCACTTGCTCACGGAACTAAGAAGTTTGTGCTTATCAGTACAGATAAAGCGGTAAATCCCACTAATATCATGGGAGCCAGCAAACGACTTTGTGAAATGATTATCCAGGCGTTTGACAGCAAGGTAAAAGAAGGGAAGGCAGAGGAAATTCCCCAGCTTTTCACACATAAGATTAATAAAGACTTTGCAAACATTAATCTGCTGGAAAATTTAAGGGCGGCCAGAACAGAATTTGTGGCAGTGCGTTTCGGAAACGTACTGGGAAGTAACGGTTCCGTTATTCCGTTATTTAAGAAGCAGATTGCAGCAGGAGGTCCGGTTACAGTAACAGACCCGGAGATTATCCGTTACTTCATGACAATCCCGGAGGCTGTCAGCCTTGTTATGCAGGCGGGAACTTATGCAAAGGGCGGAGAAATCTTTGTACTTGATATGGGTGAGCCTGTAAAGATAGATACTCTGGCAAGAAACCTGATTCGCCTGTCAGGATTTAAGCCGGACGAAGATATCAAGATTCAGTATACAGGACTTCGTCCAGGTGAAAAGCTTTATGAAGAAAAGCTTATGGCAGAGGAAGGTCTGAAAAAGACAGAGAATGATTTGATTCATATTGGTATGCCGATTCCGTTTGATGTTGAGGAATTTCTGGCAGAGCTTGATGAACTGACAGAGATTGCTTATGCCAATAAGCCGGATATTAAAGAAAAAGTAGCGCAGATTGTTACGACTTATAAGATGAAGGATTGAGAGAGCAGGAATGTATAAGAAGATAAAAAGAGCAATGGATATCATATTTTCCGGAATATTATTAATTTTAGGGGCAATACCTTTGTGCATTGTAGGGATACTGGTAAGAATAACGTCGAAAGGACCAGCGTTATTTAAACAAAAACGCCTCGGTAAAGACGGAAAAGTATTTGAAATTTATAAATTTCGTTCAATGGTTGTAGGGGCAGAGAAACAGGGAAGTGGTGTTTATTCGGGAAAAAATGATGCCAGGGTGACTCCAATAGGAAAAATATTGCGAGCAACAAGTATTGATGAGCTGCCACAGTTGATTAATATTTTTAAAGGAGAAATGAGTTTTATTGGACCTAGGCCAGCACTTACCTATCACCCGTGGACATATGAGGAGTATACAGAGGAACAGAAAAAAATGTTTCAGGTTAGACCAGGTGTGACTGGCTGGGCGCAGGTAAATGGACGTAAAGAAGTCGAATGGCCAAGGCGAATTGAAATGAATGTATGGTATGTAGAACATATGTCATTTTTGTTAGATTTAAAAATCTTTTTTAAGACTATTTTTAAAGTATTTACAAATGCCGATAATGTGAATTCAACAGAAACGGCAAAGAGGGACTAAAATGTTGAAGCTAATGTATATTACAAATCAACCGGAAATTGCAAAAATTGCAGATAAAAATGGTGTAGACAGAATTTTTATTGACTTAGAAAAAATAGGTAAAAGGGAACGACAGGGTGGTATGGATACTGTTCAATCAGATCATTCTATCTCAGATATTGTAAAGGTAAAACATGCAGTAAAACGTGCAGAAATTATGGTTCGTGTAAATCCACTTCATGATGAAATAGAAGGATATCTGTCATCAAGAGATGAAATAGATGCTGTAGTTAAGGCAGGAGCAGATATTATTATGCTTCCCTATTTTAAGCAGGTAGAAGATGTAAAAAGATTTATAAAATATGTTGATGGACGCGCTAAAGTATTACCATTAATAGAAACTGTAGAGGCAGTAAACTGTATCGATGAAATTCTGACACTTGAAGGATTAGATGAGATTTTTGTTGGGCTAAATGATTTGTCGTTAGGATATGGTAAAACTTTTATGTTTGAACTGTTAATAGATGGTACTTTGGAAACATTGTGTATGAAGTTTAGACAGAAGGGTATTCCATTTGGTTTTGGAGGAATTGCTGCTTTAGGGAAAGGAATGCTTCCTTCAGAATATATTATCCGGGAGCACTATCGATTAGAATCTAGCTGTGCAATTCTTTCCAGAACTTTTTGTAGAATAGACGCTGTAGAAGATTTGAACGAAGTTCGTCATATTTTTGAAAGAGAGATTCCTAAAATTAGAGAATTAGAAAAAGAATGTGAGAAACATAGTAATTATTTCAGAGAGAATAGAAAGCAAGTAATAGAAAAGATAGAGAATATCTGTCATTAATGAGGGGATAATAGTGAATTTATTGATAACAGGAGCATGGAAAGATGCAAAAGAATATATTAGAAAGATAGAAGCAGATGGACACAAAGTGCATTTTTTTCAATTTGAGAAAGATGAACTTCCATGTTCTTATGAATGGGTAGAAGGAGTAATCTGTAATGGATTATTTCTGACACATGATATAAGAAAATTTATTAATTTGAGATACATACAACTTACCAGTGCCGGATTTGACCGAGTACCAATGGATTATGTAAAGGAGCATAATATTGTCATTAATAATGCAAGAGGAGTATATAGTATTCCTATGGCCGAATTTGCATTATTTGGAGTGCTGGAATTATATAAGAAGGGAAGAAAATTTTTTGAAAATCAAAAACAACATATTTGGGAAAAGCAAAGAAATTTATACGAGCTTTTTGGAAAGAAAGTATGTATTGTAGGTTGTGGAAGTGTAGGAACAGAATGTGCAAAACGATTCCGGGCATTTGGCTGTATAGTAAGCGGAATTGATATTTTTCCACGGTGTGATGATAATTATGAAAAAATATTTGGACTTGAGAAATTAGAAGATATGATTCTTAAAAGCGATATTGTTATATTAACGCTTCCGTTGACTGATAAAACAAGACATTTAATAGATAAAGCAAAAGTGGAAAAGATGAAGGAGGGTACTATTCTTATAAATATAGCCAGGGGAGCAATTGTAGATATCCATGCTCTTACGAGCGCTTTGCCAAAGCTTGGTGGTGTGGTATTAGATGTATTTGAAGAGGAACCTTTTAATGAAGATAACCCACTTTGGGATATGGAAAATGTAATTATTACACCCCATAATAGTTTTGCAGGGGAGGGAAATGATAGAAGATTAGATGGAGTGATAATGGAGAATTTAACATGCATTTAGAGATTTTTAAAGAGATGTTAAAGAAAATGGATAAATTCATTTTTTTAAATAAAGGAAAAATTAACTGGAAGTATAGATTACGATACGGAATTGGTATCATATGGAATTATATATTTTATGAGGCAACGATTTCAGATTATTTTGAATTAAGATTATTTGAGAAAAGCAGAGAAAAGAAAAAAGAATATTTAACATCGAAACAAGGATTACAATTTGCACAATATGTTGATTCGGAAGACATATTTATAAAATTATGTAGTAAACAAGCAATGTATAAGGAACTGGGAAAGTTTACGAAAAGAGAGCAGCTATACTCTGAAAAATGTACGTTGGAAGAGTTTAAGAATTTTATAGGTAAACATTCAGAAGCATTGTATAAGCCAGATGTAGCAGATTGTGGAAGAGGAATAGAAAAGTGGACATTCACTAATACAGATATAGAAAGTTTATATGCTAAATTTAAAAAAGAATCGGCAGTCTTAGATGAATTAGTACAGCAACATCATTTATTAAGTAAGCTAAATCCAAGCAGTGTAAATACAGTGAGGATTTTTACGGTTGTTTTGGGGAAAGAAGAGTGCGAGATTATAGGAGCAGCCCTGAGAATAGGAAAAGGAAATACAATTATAGATAATTATTCCGCGGGAGGATTAGTAGGAGCTATTGATGTTAATACAGGGATTGTAATGGAAGATGCTGAAGATGCAATCGGAAAAAGATATTCGATGCACCCTATATCTAAAATAAAAATACAAGGTTTTAAGATTCCTAATTGGAACATGATATTAGAATTTGTAAAGGAATGCGCGATGAATTATTCGCTGAAATATGTGGCATGGGATATAGCTGTTCGCGAGAATGATTGTGTTTTAATTGAGGCGAATCCAAATGGAATGGCAAATGTTATTCAAATTGCAGGTGCAGGCGGAAGAAAAGCGCAATATAAAGAATTATACAGAAAAATTGAAAAAGCAAGGAGATAGCAATGGCATATTATAATGTTAGTGAAATGCGAGAAACTTTGAGGGAGTATCCCCAGTTTCAGAAAAGATTATATTGTAAAGGTTTTTTAATTACAAATGAAAAACAGAATGTTAATAGTGAATATCCGTTTTATTCAAATTGGAAAGAGAAGCAGATAAATTCATATTTTTATATGTATACACATGAAGAAACCTATGCATATACATATGAAAAGGGTAATATTATATATTTTATCGTTGGACATGCATATGATCCATATAATATGCTTGTTGATGAAAACGAAATATTAGAGCATTTAGCGATTGCGAAAGAAAAAAGTGATGAGAAATATTGGGAAGAAGAAAGTAAATTAACAGGTGTATTTTGTATAGGATATATTATAAAAGATGAAATTGTTTATACAACAGATTGTGCAGGAATGCAGCTTGTGTATCATGGTCTGATTAATAATATGTTGTTTATTACATCTCACGGAAAGCTTGTGGCAGATTTAAAAGGACTGGAACAGTCGGAATATATCAAACGATTAACTACTAATAAGTACTGGCACTATTGGGGAACCTGGTTGCCAGGAGATTTGTCACCGTTTAGTGAGCTAAAAAGAATGGTTCCCAATCATGCCGGGGAATATTCAAATAAAACGAAAAATATAAATGTGTTCAGATTTTATCCTACTCAAAAAATTATAGAAACAAGTACAGAAAAAGAATATAAAGAAACTATCTGTGAACTTGGAAGAATTATGTCAAATACTATGAAATGTATTGCAAATAAATGGCCGGAGAAGAAAATTTCTATTTCTGTAACAGGCGGTCGGGATAGCATGACAGCATTAGCATGTGCAAACAAAGTATATGACAAGTTTAAGTATTTCAGTTATATTTCTAATATAGATGAATCAGTAGATGCCTATGCTGCGAAGGAAATCTTGCAGCATTTAGGTTTAGAACATGAACTTTATGAGATTCCGGAAGAATGGGCTGGATATAAAGATTTATCAGTATTTAAGAAAGTTATGGAATGTAATAATGGCTGCATTGGGGCTAATAATACAAATGACTTAAAGAAAAGATTATATTTTACACAAAATCCACCCTGTGATATAGAGATTAAATCTTGGGTAAATGAAATGGGGAGAGGGTGGTATTATAATAAATATAATAAGAAAAAGTTTCCTAAATATCCATATGCAAGCTATTGGAGAGCAATGCATAAAGTTTATTTAGGAAAGTATCTAATTACAGAAACAGATAAAGTATTTGCTGAATACTTAGAAAAATATTATGATAAAGAAACTTTTGATAGAATTTCATGGTTAGAATTATATTTTTGGGAGTTTGCATGGAGTGGCGGAGAAGGGATTTTTTTGACAACTGAACATAGGGTGTCATATGACATTACAATTCCATTTAATAATAGAAAATATGTTGAGTTGATGCTTACAGTCCCGCTTGAAAAACGTAAAGTAGATGATATTCCAATTGATTTAATTACATATATGGAACCAAGAATTGTAGAAACAGGGATAACTGTTCATGATATTTCTCATACAAATTTCAGAGCTTTTGTGGTTCGAACCTATCTAGAAATTTTCTCCAGAATCAGATTCGGAAAGAAAAAGGAGAAGTTTTAATGAATTACGGAATCATAACACTGTTACCCGCGTTACTTGTTATAGTTGTGGCTATAAAATCAAAAAGAACAACAGAAGCTCTTTTGATGGGTTGCGTATCTTCCTACGCCATAATAGCAATAGCTAACAGAAAAAATCCGGTTACTTTGATGGTTGACTCATTTTTTTCAATCATTACAGACTATGATACAGTATGGTTACTTATTGTATGTGGATTGTTTGGGAGCTTAATTGCCGTTATAAATGCTGCTAAAGGGACTCATGCGATTGCGAACTTTTTGGGGAAAATCTGTAAAACGGGAAAAAGTACATTACTTACATCATGGTTGTTGGGAATTATTATTTTTGTAGATGACTATATGAATATTATGACGATTAGCGCATGTACAAAGAAATTGTCAGACTTAAGAAAGGTTCCTAGAGAAGCCCTTGCTTATGTGATTGATTCTACAGGGGCGCCTATTTGTGTACTGTTGCCATTCTCGACATGGGCTATATTTTTTGCAGGTATTTTTTATGAACAAAAAGAAATTGCAGCATTAGGATATAATAGTGCGATGTCGACATATATACATACCATTCCATATATGTTTTATGCAATGGTAGCAGTAATAGTAGTCCCTTTTTTTATAATGGGAATTGTTCCTAAAATAGGAGCAATGAAAAAAGCTTACCAGAGAGTAGAGATAACTGGAAAGGTTTATAGTGAAAATAGTAATAAGTTAAATAAAAGGGAAGAAGATGAGTCCAGTGAAGAGGCAAAAATCATAGACTTTTTAATTCCTATTGCAACTATGATTATTGTTCAGTTAACAGTAGGAGATATGTTTATAGCAATCATATCCGCAATTTTATCAGCGGCTATTATATACATACCGCGGAAAAAAATTAAACTGAATGAATTTTGTGATCTGTGGATACAGGGGTTTGCAGATTCAGTTTCAGCATTAGCAATTATTGTTGCAGCTTTATGGATGAGACAGGCATCTGCAGATTTGAATTTGCCTGAATATATAATCGGATTAGTAGAACCGTTTGTTACTCCTCATATATATCCAATGATTGCATTTTTGGTTGTAGCGGTATTAGGATTTATCACAGGAAGTAATTGGGGTATTCCAGCAGTTTGTGCACCAATTATTATTCCTTTAGGGGCGGCATGTGGAGCTAATTTGCTAAGTGTTATGGCTGCTATTGTGTGTGGCGGAACTTTTTGTAGTCATGCTTGTTTTTATTCAGATGCAACAGTAATTACGTCAGCTAGCTGTGGGATTGAAAATATGGATCATGTTTATTCACAGCTGCCATATACTATTATTTCTGCTGTTATAGCCAGCATCCTGTTTTTAGTATCAGGATATCTTTTTTGATAGGAGAATTATTTATGAAAGTTCTGTTAACAGCAACTGTGCAAAGTCATATTTGCCAGTTCCATAAACCTCTTGTTGAGGTGCTTCATAGACATGGATATGAGATTCATGTGGCAGCTAGAGATAATTTAGCTGAAAAAAACGGATTGAAGTTAGATTTTGTTGATAAAGTATATAATGTGCCATTTGCACGTTCTCCAAAGAGTAAAGATAATTTACGCGCATATAAAGAATTAAAAGGAATTATTGAGAAAGAACATTATGAAATTATACATTGTAATACTCCAATGGGAGGGATTGTAACAAGGCTTGCCGCAAAAAAGGCGAGAATAAAAGGAACTAAGGTGTATTATACTGCCCATGGATTTCATTTTTATAAAGGTGCGCCAAAGAAGAATTGGATTGTGTTTTATCCAATAGAAAGGTTTTTTTCAAGAATTACAGATAAAGTAATTACAATCACACAAGAGGACTATAAATTGGCAAGTCAGAAGTTTCATTGTGAAGTGGAACATATTCATGGTGTTGGGGTAGATGGAAAAAGATATCATTCTGTTTCAAATGAAGAAAAAGGTGAGCTGAAAAAGAAGCTTGGATTTTTAGAAGAAGAAAAGATTATACTTTGTGTAGGAGAACTACTGCCAAATAAAAATCAAAAAATGATTATTTATGCAATGAAAGATCTTGTAAGTCAGTATCCAAATATAAAACTATTACTTGCGGGAAATGGTCCTGAAAGAGAAAATTTGGAAATGTTAATTTTAGATAATGATTTAGAAAAAAGGGTTACTATGTTAGGATATGTGACAAATTTGCAGGAGTATCAACAAATAGCAGATGTGTCTGTCACATGTAGTAAGAGAGAAGGATTACCATTAAATGTTGTTGAGGCGATGTTATCAGGAACGCCGGTGGTGGCAACTAAAAACAGAGGACATAGAGAGTTAATCTGTGATGGGAAAAATGGATTTTTAATTGAAGTGGACGATTATCATTCGTTGAGTAAAAGGATATTAACATTGTTAGCAGATAATAAAGTGTATGAAAGAATTCAAACCAGTGCCCAAAATTATGCACAGTCATATACGTTTGATAATGTAAAAAGAGAACTTACGAAAGTGTATGGATTGAAAGATGAGTAAAAAAGTAAGCGTTATAATGGGGATTTATAATTGTGCTAATACGTTAGAGGAAGCTTTGGATTGTATTTTGAATCAAAGTTATACGAATTGGGAAGTTGTTATGTGTGATGACTGCTCATCAGATAATACGGCAGAGATAGCAGAACAATATGTAAAAAAATATCCGGGTAAGTTTATTTTATTAAAAAATCAAGAAAACCATGGATTAAATTATACACTTAATAAGTGTTTAAAAATTGCAACAGGAGAATATATTGCACGCATGGATGGAGATGATTTGTGTGCAAAAGAACGTTTTGAAAAAGAAATAAATGTATTGGAACAGAATACAGAGATTGCAATTGTCAGTACAGATATGCACTTTTTTGACGAGAATGGCATTTGGGGAAAAACATATACCGAAGTATTCCCTACAAAGAAGAGCTTTTTGAAGGGGACACCATTTTGTCATGCGGCATGTATGGTAAGGAAGAAAGCTTACATAGATGTTGAAGGATATAGCGTGAGTGAGCGGTTGTTGCGAGTAGAAGATTATCATCTCTGGATAAAAATGTATGCGAAAGGATATAGAGGAATGAATATACAGGAACCTCTATATTCTATGAGAGATGACAGAGAGGCACAAGGCCGAAGAAAATTTAAGTATAGATTGAATGAGGCATATGTAAAAGGATATGCAATCAAAGCGTTAAATTTGCAGAAATGGAATTATATTTGGTGTTTTAGACCAATTATAATAGGATTGTTACCAGAGAATTTATATCGAATTCTCCATAGAAATAAGTAACGTAGAGGGATATTAGATTATGTTTGGTGGATATATTTTTATATGGCTGATATTTGCAGGAATAGTACTGAAGCAAACAAAACTTTTTAATATTGAATATATAAATGGTATGAAGGTAAAACGTTGGAACTGGATAAGTGCAACTATTTTATTTTTTCCAATATTTTGGTTAGCTTGTATGGGACCGGCGATTAATGATATTCCGGAATATCTTCGTGCATATAAAATTATTCCGTTGACAGTATCTGATTTGGCAATTTATCTTTCAACCATGGATTCGGGTCAGGGGTTTGCAATTATAGAGTGGCTGATTAAGCTGGTGTTCGGGAATAATCTTACAGCATTTCGAGTAATTATAGCCATAATTCATAGCGTTCCGGTTATTTTGATTTTTAAAAAGTATTCCGAGAGTTATTGGGTTACAATGTATTTGTTTGTAGCTTCGGCAACACATATTGGTTGGATGATGAATGGTCTTAGACAGTTTATCGCCGTAGTAATGATTTTAGCTGTCCTTCCATTAATGATAAAAAAGAAACATATCCCAGTTCTTATTGTTGTTTTATTGGCATCAACAATACATATTTCCGCTTTATTTATGATTCCGATAGTTTTTATTGTACAAGGAAGTGCAGGAAACAAAAAAACAATGGGATTTATTGCTTTGGCCATAGTTGTTATGTTCATTCTAAGTAAAAATCCGGCATTGGCAGATATGTTTTTAGAAGGAACCGAATATGAAGGCGCTTTGACTGAAATGCAGAGAATGGGTGATGATGGGGTAAATCCAATTCGAGTTTTGGTAAGTGTAGTCCCGGTATTTTTGGCATTTCTACAAAGAAAGCGTATTGAAAGAGAAGAAAACCGGGTAATACATATTTGTGTAAACATGTCGGTTATTACTGTAGGTTTAAACCTTGTAGCAATGGTTACAAGTGGAATTTTGATGGGAAGAATGGCAATATATACAAGTTTGTATAGTTTCATTATTATGCCGTATTTGATAAGAAATGCATTTACAAAAGATTCGCAAAAGTTAGTTAACATATTAATGATAGTGCTTTATTTTATTTATTATTGTTTTGAGATGGGTGTATTGTAAGGAGAGAAAATGATTACCAAGATGATTCATTATTGTTGGTTTGGAGAAAAAGAAAAACCACAGATAGTAGAAAAGTGTATAAATAGCTGGAAAAAATTTTTTCCTGACTTTGAGATTATGGAGTGGAATGAAAAAAATTTCGATATTCATTATAATAAATATGTGGAAGAAGCATATAAAAGTGGGAAGTTCGCATTTGTTAGCGATGTTGCCAGATTCTATGCATTGGAAAAATTTGGTGGTATCTATTTTGACACAGATGTAGAAGTGGTAAAAGATTTTGGTGAATTATTAAATGATGAAGCATTTGCGGGATTTGAAACAGACGAATACGTTGCACCGGGTTTAGTACTTTGGGTAAAAGATAAACATAATGAGTTCATGCAGAAGATGTTGAAATATTATGAAGATTTATCATTTATAAACGAAGATGGCACATACAATACGACAACGATATGTATTTATTTCACAGAACTTCTAAAACAGTACGGACTTGTAGGAAATGGAGAGAAGCAGAAGTGCGGAACATTTACCATATATCCGAAAGAGTATTTTTGTCCTTTTAATGACCAAACGGGAGTTTTGAAGAAGACAGAAAATACATATGCAATTCATTGGTATTCAAAAACATGGATGGAATCGAAACAGAAAATTAGAAATAAGATTACAAGGATTCTGCATAGATTTTTTGGGACAGATTGCTTTAGGAGATTTAGATAATGAAAACACTATTGATTTTATCGCATACAATGGAGTTGGGTGGAGCTGAGAGGAGTTTGTTAGGATTGCTCAATGCAATTGATCCAAAAGAATATTCCATTGATTTATTTTTAATGCGACATGAAGGCAGTTTATTAGAGGATATTCCTAAGCATATAAATTTATTACCGGAAATACCGGCTTATACAGTTCTGGCAAGACCATTTAAGGATGTAATTAGAGAAAAACATTTTGTTTTAGCCGCAGCACGTCTTGTAGGAAAAATAAAAGCAGAACAATATGAAAAGCAAAAAAATATTGTAGATGGTGGTGTGGCATTAGAATATAGCCATAAATATACAAGCCCCTTTATGCCTAAAATTCAAGAACAAAAAAAATACGATATGGCAATTAGCTTTTTGACACCACACTATTTTGTGGATAGAAAAGTAAAAGCAAAAAAGAAGATAGCCTGGATTCACACAGATTATTCAAAAGTTCAGATTGATGCAAAGTCAGAATTAAAAATGTGGTCAGCTTATGATTGTATAGTATCCATTTCAGAAGCCGCAGCAAAAAGTTTTACAACAATTTTTCCAAGTTTGAGAGAAAAGGTATTAGTGATAGAAAATATATTACCGATACAATTGATAAAAAAACAAATGAATGAGTTTGATGCTTTATCAGAAATGTCCGGGCAGGGGATAAAACTGCTGTCCATAGGAAGATACTGTAATGCAAAAAACTTTGATAATGTTCCAAATATTTGTTCGCATATTTTACAATTAGGAATTGATGTAACATGGTATATTATAGGGTTTGGCGGTGATGAAACGCTTATTAGAGCAAAAATTAAAGAAGAACATATGGAAAAGAATGTCATTCTTTTAGGCAAGAAAGAAAATCCATATCCTTATATGAAAGCTTGTGATGTGTATGTGCAACCAAGTCGATATGAAGGAAAAAGTGTGGCAGTTAGAGAGGCACAGTTATTAGGTAAACCAGTGGTTATTACGAATTATGCAACGGCGGATAGTCAGTTAGAAGATGGCGTGGACGGTATGATTGTGCCGTTGGAAAATGAGAAGTGTGCGTGTGCGATTGCCGAATTGTTAAAGGACAAATCAAAAACGGAGCAGCTGTCGCAGGCATGTGCCATAAGAGATTATTCAAATTATAAGGAAATAAAAAAGGTGTATGATTTGTTTGAATAAAAGAGGGAAAAAATGTTGAAATTAAGTGTCATAGTTCCGGTTTATAAGGTGGAAAAATATCTTAGAAGATGTATAGACAGCATATTGGAACAAAATTATAGAGATATTGAATTGATACTTGTAGACGACGGTTCACCGGATTGGTGCCCGGAGATGTGTGATCAGTATCAAAAAAAAGATAAAAGAGTAAGAGTAATTCATCAGAAAAATTCAGGAGTAGCAGTTGCAAGAAATGCCGGAATGAGAATGGCTACAGGAGATTATATTACTTTTGTAGATAGTGATGATTATATTGATAGAGAAATGTATCTATCTATGTTTGAAATTATTGAACAATATCAGTGTGATGTTGTGATGTGTGATTGCGTAAAAGAATTTGGAACACACAAAGAATTATATACACATGATATTCGGAGTGGATATTATAATGAAAAACAGTTAAAAGAAGAATACTATCCTCACTTATTAATGATGGAAAATGTAGAATATCCTGCAACGATTTCAAATTGGTTATGTGTATTTAAAAATAAGAGGGGTGGAAAAGATTTTGCCATTGAATATGAACCGGGAATCCGCTATTCGGAGGACTTATTATTTGGAGCTCGATTGTTAAGACAGGCGGACTCGTTCTATTATATGAAAGGACAAGCATATTATCATTATTGTATGAACCCGGAATCTGTTACACATAAGTTTGTTCCAGATAAGTGGCAAGATTACCAGAAACTACATAGAAAAATAGAAGAATATTTTGAGAATGATAAGACATTTGATTTTCAACATCAAATAGATTTATGCTTATTGTTCTTTTTGTATAATGCTGTAGGTGATATTTGGAGAGAACAAAGCCTAAATACACATGAAAAACGAAGAATGGTTTTAAATATCTTAAAAGACAACAAAGTGAAGAAAATGTTTAGGAGAATAAATATATTTAAGCTACCGATTTCAAATAAATTAAAAGTGATAACATTACTTTATAAATATCAGTTTGTTTGGCTTTTTACTTAAAAAGTAATTGAAATTCAAATAATAGAAAGATTATAAGATGAAGAAAATAACAGTTATAATGCCTGTGTTCAACAAAGAAAAGTACGTAGAAGTGTCAATAAAATCAATTTTAAATCAAAGTTTACGTGAATTTGAGTTTATCATTATAGATGATGGCTCAGTAGACAAATCAGGGACTATTTGTGATAAATTTGCAGAAAAAGATAATCGAATTAAAGTGATTCATATTAAGAATAGTGGAGTATCAAATGCAAGAAATATAGGGCTTGATATGGCAGAAGGTCAATATATTACATTTATAGATGCGGATGATAAAATCGATATAGAGTATTTGAGAAACTTATATGATTGTATTAGAACATCAAAGGCCGACATAGTAATTAGTGGGTATAAGAAAATATGGGAAGAATCGGATAGAATAGAGCCTGGAAAGATGAATGTACATGGCTTGGTAAATATGGTGGATATATTACCACGTTTTGCGGAATGGCAAAAGGAATCAGGTATTTTCGGTTATTGTTGGGCAAAGATATTTCCCAGAGAATTATGTAAAGATATTTATTTTGATACTTCACTTCGGCTGGCTGAAGATTTTGATTTTTATTTAAAACTCTATAGAAAAATAAAAACAATTTATTTTGATGATGCTCAGAATTACTTATATCTGCAGGAGGCTGAAAATTCATCTGTGGCAAAAAATGACTATGATATAGACTATATGGCTCAGTTGAAAATTAATTTGAGATATAAAGAATTTTTGGAGTATAAAAATGTGTTTTGTGATAGCAATAAAAGGATATTGACTGAAATAATCAGTAATTATTTTTATTTTTCCTTGTTTTATTGTGATATGTCACAGTTTAAAAATGTTTTTCAAAAATTATATAGCATATATAAAGAGATAAAAATAGAATTTGTAACGGAAAACATATTCTCTAAATGGTTATTATTTTTATTAAAAAATAATAGAGAAAGAGAAATAAAATATTCGATTAAGTTTTATAGAGCTATAAAAAAATGCATTAGAATATAATGGTAATTATAGTGCCTGTATAAAAGGTTGAAAGGAGTTTAATAAAGGATATATGGAAAAAGAAACAGTATATAATCCTAGCATTTCTGTTATTATTCCTGTATATAATACAGGAATTTTAGTATATAGAATGATAAAGTGTTTAGAGCAACAAACATTTCAGAATTTTGAAGTGATTCTTGTTAATGATGGAAGTACAGATGATTCACAAAATATATGTGAAAAAATAGTCAGAAATAAACCTAATTATTTTTTGTTTGCTCAAAACAATCAAGGGGCATTTGCAGCCAGAAATTTAGGACTGGAGAAGTCAAAAGGTCAATATATTGCTTTTTTGGATGCAGACGATGTGATTGATGAAAATTATTTAGAGGTTTTATTCAAATACTGCAGGCATGCAGAAATTGCAGTTTGTGATGTTTCGGTGTATAAAAAGAATATGGAATCTTTCCGATTTACGAGTAGTGATTCAAGGATAACACAAAGCCAGGCATTGAATAAATTACTTATTAGACAGGAAATAAATTCAGGTCCTTATGGCAAATTATTTCAACGTAAAATTATCCAGGATATAAAATTTCCTCCATTAAGAGTATATGAAGATATTTTGTTTGTAATGAAGGCTTTTTGTAAAAGCAAACAGATAGCAATAACGAATGAAACAACATATTATTATATTCAGGAAGATACAGGGACAATGGGAAATAATCGGAAATCACCATCACTGGATATTGTTACAGCTACAGCAGAGATAATGAAATTTATTACCAGTAGAAGTGATTTAGAAGCTAAATGTTTTTATATAACAATTTCTCATTTGTTTCAGTATGCATTACCGCTAACAATTAGCAATCAGTATAAAGAATGTGAGTTCACATGCGAAACAAGAAAACTTTACACAAAATATATGAAACAAATTTTAAAATGCAGTGCAATACCGTGGAAGGAGAAAGTATTATTTTATTTATATGCACATAATTGGATTTATACAGATGGAAGAATAAAAAAGATAAAAGGGAGATGAAAGATCGTGAATAGAATATATATGTATGCCCATGGTGGAAGTGGAAATCATGGATGTGAAGCAATTGTACGCTCTACTTTGAAAATATTAGAAAATTTGGATGCGGAGAAAGAGTTATTTTCTACCCGACCAGAAGAAGATAAAAAATATGGGATTCATAATCTATGTACTGTTATAGCAGAAAAAGAATCCTATTCAAAAAAAAGTCTGGCATTTGCTAAAGCCTATATGAGTTTGAAATTAAAAAATGATTATATGCCAATGGACAAATTAGATTATAGAAAAGCAATTTCAAAGGTACAAAAAGGTAATATTGCTTTGTCTATTGGAGGTGATAATTATTGTTATGCAGATAATAAGCGGTATACAATGCTTCAGGATTTGTTTTTGGAACGAGGGGCAAAAACTGTACTATGGGGTTGTTCTGTGGAGCCTGATTTGGTCAGAAAACCGGAAATTGCCAATGATTTAAAGCGTTATTCGTTGATTACAGCGAGAGAAACTATTTCTTATAATGCTTTAAAGTGTGTAAATCCAAATACCATTTTAGTTTCAGATCCGGCATTTATGTTAGATAGAAAAGAGGTTATTTTACCTAAAGAATTAGAAAATAAAGAATTTGTAGGAATTAATCTAAGTCCTATGATCGTAGAGAATGAATCGAATAATGGTATAACGGTTAAAAATTATGAAAAATTAATAGAATATATTTTGGAACATACCAATTTAAGCATTATGTTAGTACCTCATGTAATTTGGGAGTTTAATGATGACAGAATTCCTCTGAAAAAACTTTATGAGAGATATAAAGAGTCAAAACGTATAGTTTTATTGGAAGACATGTCCTGCGAAAGAATAAAAGGTTATATTGCAAAGTGCAGATTTTTTATAGGAGCCAGAACTCATTCTACAATAGCTGCTTATTCTAGTTGTGTTCCGACATTGGTAGTCGGATATTCGGTGAAAGCGATTGGGATAGCTAGGGATTTGTTTGGAACAGAAGAAAATTATGTTATTCCGGTTCAAAATTTGCAAGGAGAAGAGGAAGTTTTGAATCATTTTAAATGGCTTTGTGATAAAGAAAAAGAAATTAGAGAAAATTTAAGAAAGACAATGGAAAACTATAAAATGAGAGCTCTTCGTGCGTATGATGCAGTGAAAGGTCTTTAATGGGTAAAAGATATGACGTCAAGAAGTAAGTTTATAGCAAAAAATATTACATTTGGATACATATCCAATATTGTTGCATTAATTCTTAATTTTGTTTCCAGAACAGTTTTTATTTATACATTAGGGGATTCTTATTTAGGAATCAGTGGACTTTTCGGCAATGTCCTTGGAATTTTGTCATTTGCAGAATTAGGCATTGGAACAGCGATGAATTATGAATTGTATAAGCCCGTTGCAAACCATGATATTGAAAAAATAAAATCTTTAATGAATTTTTATAAGATTGCTTATCGAGTTATAGCAACAGTTGTGGCAATAGTTGGGTTAGCAATTTGTCCTTTTTTAAAGTATATTATTCATGATAGCAACGGCGTTTTAAGAGGAAATGAAATTTATGTATATTACTTAATTTATTTGTTTAATACAGTCATTAGCTATTTTGTTACATACAAATTTAGTCTGGTAAATGCAGAACAAAAAAGTTATATATTTACAATAATAAATTCAATTACTAATTTTTTAACAGTAACTTTTCAGATTGTTGTTTTATTACTTTTTAAAAATTTCCTTGTATATTTGTTAACGGCTTCTATTATAGGAGTTCTTCAAAAGATAGGTATTAGCCTTTATTTGCGTAAGTTATACCCATATCTTTTGGAAAAACCAGTTCAGAAATTAAGAAAAGAGGAATTATCTCCGATCAAAAAGAATGTAAAGGCATTGATTATTCATAAGATAGGAGAAATCAGTGTGTATCAAACAGATAATATTATTATTTCAATGTTTGAAGGAATTAAAACGGTAGGATTAGTTTCAAACTATACATTGCTTATTTCTTCTGTAAAAGGATTTGTTGATATTATTTTTAATTCAGCTATTCCTAGTTTTGGAAATCTGATGGCGAATAGTGATGATGAAAGAAAATACGAACTTTTTCGTTGTTATAAGTTTTTGGGATTTTGGGTATATGGATTTTGCAGTATTGCGTTTGCAATTTTGGCATCTCCTTTCATCACTCTTTGGGTTGGGGAAAGTAGAACGATTAGTTATGGAACTGTGTTGCTTTTGATAGCTGATTTTTATTTAGTCGGACAGAGAATATGTATGAATAATGTAAAAGTTGCAGGAGGTGTTTTCTGGCAGGACAGATATGTGGCATTTTTACAGGCAATTGTTAATGTAGTAATATCAATAGTTATGATTAAAAAAATTGGACTGCCAGGTGTATATGTGGGAACCATTGTACAAGGACTTATCAGTACTATTATAAAACCAATCATTGTTTATCGGGATTTATTTAAAGTAAAACCAAGTTTATATTTTAGACAAGGATTGGGAAACCTGTTAGTGACAATATTGGCAGGAGCGATTACTTATATTATTTCCAATACATGGTTAGCAGAAAGTACCATTTTAAATTTTATGATTCGAATGATTGTTGTTATTGTGATTCCTAATCTGACATTTATGCTTGTGTATTCAAGAACGAAAGAGTTTGCATATTTGAAAGGTACAATAACGAGAGTAATAAAAAGGAAGGTATAAATTTGAAAACAGGAAAACCATTAGTGAGTATTATTACTCCATGTTATAATGGAGAAAAGGTAATGCATCGTTTGCTGGATAGTATTTTATCACAGACATATAATAATATAGAGTTTATTTTAGTAAATGATGGTTCAACAGACCGTTCAGAGGAAATATGGTTTGAATACGAAAAGAAATTTAAAAGAAATGGAATAAAAACTATTTATATTTATCAGAGCAATCAAGGACTGGGAGCGGCAATTAATGCAGGACTGAAAGTTTTTACCGGAGATTATTTGTGCTGGCCAGATATTGATGATTATTTTGAGGATACTTCAGTAGAAAAAAGAGTAAATTTTTTAGAAGCCCATAAGGAATATGGAAGTGTCAGTAGCGATGCAAATAAATATATAGAAGACAATTTGTCAGAACCAGTGGGAACAATGGCAAGTTGGATGAAATATAAAGAGGATGAGTGGCAATTTGAATGGATGTTAAAAGGGCAGTCTTTATTCTGTTCTGGCTGCCATATGCTTCGAACAACCAGTTTTTTAGATGTGAATCCGGATAGATATATCTATCCGGCGAGAAGGGGACAAAACAACCAAATGTTGCTTCCGATTTATTATAAATATAAACATGGATTTATAGATGAGCCGCTTTATAATTATATTATATATGAGAAATCAATGTCTACGCCTGATACCACTCGAGAATCAATGTTGGACAGAATTAATGAATATATAGAAATGTTGATGTGGACATTTAAACAAATTCCAATGGATGATAAAACAAAGAAGTTTTGTTTTGAGCATTTAAAAAAATTGCAGTGGGAAGACACATCTAAAATTTATGTTAAATATGGGAACCCAATTAAGTTTATTAAATTATATTTTGAATTGAAAATATATAGAACAGATATGAAAAGGGAATTTAAAAACATAGTAGTATCAATAAAGCAAAAGTGGAGAAATAGAAAAATATGCTGAATAAAGACATAGTAAGCTTGATAATTCCCTGCTATAATGGGGAACAGTTTGTGGAAAGATGTATGAGAAATATTCTGGAGCAGGATTATGTAAATAATATAGAGATGATTTTGATAAATGATGGTTCTACTGATAAGACAGAAGAAATTATTTTCCAAATGAAAGATATCCTAGATCAAAAATTATGGAAATTTTGTTACATCTATCAGAAAAATCAAGGAGTAGGAGCAGCAATGAATGCTGCATTAAAAAAGGTTACAGGGGAGTTTTTGACCTCATTAGATATAGATGATTTAATGATGCCAAATTCTATTTCGGAAAGGGTTAAATGGTTAAAAAGGAATCCTTCGTATGCATTGGTGAGAACTAATGGATATTTTTTATTTCCCGACAAAGTGAAAAAACTTTTTTATCCTGAAGATTATCAAGCTTCACCAGATATATTTCAGGATATTCTAAATGGGAAAATTTATAATTGGGCAGGAACATATATGATCCGCACGGAAAAATGGCTGGAAAGATGTCCTTCAAGGGAAATTTACCCATCTAAATATGGTCAGAATTTGCAATTACTTTTGCCGGCAGCGTATGGTAATAGAGGAGGGTACATACGTTTTCCACTGATGATGTATTATATACACGGAGAATCCATGACACATCAAAAAGATGAATACGGAGAAAAAAGATTGAATAATACATATGGTTTCCAGGATATTTATATGCATGTTATCAAAGAGATATGCAAAGAAAATCAAAAATTAAGTATGTATGAAAAGATGATAATAGCCACATTTTCTAGGCGGAGAATAGAATTAGCGATTGAATTGAACGATAAAAATTTGTGTAAGCGAGCATATAAAGAATTGCAGGATACAAAACTGCAAACAGAACAGGATAGAATTAGAATGTATATGTTTGTATCACCGATAAAAGGGATTTTTTTAAGAATAATACGGAAGCTTAGAGAAAAACAACAAGAAATGTTTTAGAAGAGGGAATGAAAATGAAAGAACCTATTATGAAAGTGAAACGTAATTACGGAATAGATATGCTCCGTTTAATAGCAATGTTTTTTGTTGTAATACTCCATGTATTAGGGCATGGTGGAGCAATGAAAAATGCAACGGGATATAACTATAATGTAAGTAGCCTTTTGTTAATAGTGGCATATTGTGCAGTAAATTGTTATGCCATTATCAGTGGATATGTTGGTTATAAAGAAGAAGGCAATTATCATTACACAAAATATTTGAAATTTTGGATTCCCGTTTTTTTCTATAGCGTGGGAATCACAATTATTTTTTATGTTATAAATTCCGGAAGTGTTGGTATTAAAGAGATTATATGGGCTTTTTTTCCTGTTACTACATATGAATATTGGTATGTGAATGCATATACGGCTTTATTTTTCTTAATACCGTGGATCAATAGATTAATACAAAATATTACTGAAAAAGAATTAAATAGATTGATATTTGTGCTGTTTATGGTTTTTTCTGTGTATCTGACATTTTCTACTTGGTTTGCAGATACATTTACACTCGGGGGGGGATATGATTTTGCCTGGCTTATAATCTTATATATTGTAGGTGCATGGATAAAGAAAAATAGAATTAATGAAAAATGGCGTGTATCATCTTGGGGTATTATGATTACTATTTGTATAGCAGTAACATGGCTGTGGGAAACATTTGCTCCGGTTGCTAAGCGGCTTTTTGTATCCTATATTAGTGTTACAATTGTTTTAATAGCAGTTGGAATGGTAGCAATATTTTCAAGACTTCAATTAAGTTCAAAAATGATTTCTATAGTACGTTTCTTTTCACCAGCAGCTTTTGGTGTTTACTTAATACATACACAGACTTGGGTATGGAGGGGACTTATATCTGATAGATTTTCTTGGATTGCAAATTATAAGACATATAGGATTCCTTTTATTGTAGTAGGATGTGCAGGCGGAATTTTTATAATATGCCTTTTAATTGAAAAATTAAGACTTGTCTTGTTTGAAATTCTAAAAATCAATCGATTGATACAAATTTTGGAGAGAAGGTTGGATTCAGTATTGAATAAATGCTTTAATAAAATTGGTGGATAAAGAATGAAATAGTCGGAAGAAATTATTTTATCTAAAAAGTTGAGAAAAAATTATCAGTTACAAATAGAGAACTGGAGGGAGGTTTATATGAAGCCGATTTTAACCATACATACAGCAACATACAATCGTGCATATATTTTAGAGAAAGCATACCGTTCTTTACAAAAGCAGACGGTAATGAATTTTGAATGGTTAATTACAGACGATGGTTCTACTGATGGGACAGAAATATTAGTGGAAGGTTGGATAAAAGAAAACAATCCATTTCATATCAGATACATTAAATTAAAACATGAGGGGCTGATTAGAGCTGTAAATCATGCAATTTCTATTGCAAATGGTAAATATTATTTTCGACTAGATTCGGACGATTGCTTACGTTTTGATGCAGTTGAGAAAATAGTTCAAAGGATAAATGAAATTGATGATAAAGAAGATTTTGTGGCAGTAGGGTTTGTTCGTGTCACAGAAGATGGGCAACCATTGAAAAAGGTATGGCCGAAAGTGAACGAAAAAGGATTTGTAGATTGCACTAATTTAGAACGGAAAAAGTATGATTTAGATGCAGATATGTGTGAAGCATATAAGACAGAAATTATGCAAAAGTATAAGTTTCCAGTATGGGAAGGTGAAATGTTTGCACCAGAGCAACTACAATCTGATAAATTAGCGATGTTGGGATACAAGATTCGCTGGTACAATGAAGGCATCTATATTTGTGAATATCAGGAAGAAGGGCTTACAAAAGGAAATTGGAATCTATTAAGAAAAAATAAGATGGGATATGCCATGTTGAGTAATATGCAGGTGTTAACTAATCAATGTTTTAAAGAGAAATTTAAAGCAGCAGGACAGCATATAGCTTTATCAATTGTGGCGGGATACCCATCCTATATTTTAAAGAGTAATAAAAGATGGCTTACTTTGTTAGCATTGCCTTACGGGATATTATTGAGTTTTAGACGGAGAGAGCAGTTTAAGTGGGATGACCCTGTAAACAAAAGAAACTTATCATAGATGATAAGTTTAGCTTTAAGATTTATGAATTGTATAAAATAATCGAAATAAAGTGAAAAGGTTATAGGACTATGGAAAATAAGAAAAATTCAACTCCTTTGTTATTGACTGGAACGATTGATTCCAGTGTTTATAATAATACAGGAAATATTATTCAAAATGTAGCAGAGAGATTAAATCAATATGAATCATCTATTGAAAAATATATTAGTTCAACACCTTTTGATATAATCGTGTTTATAGAAAATTCTGGATATGCATTTGATGAGTTAAAATATAAAAAGTTAGCTAAAATTTATGGTAAAGAGTTTGAGTTTATACCAGGGAAAATTTGCAAAGATGAAATATTAGCACATGGGAAAAGTTTTGGAGATGCTTATCTTATTGCTGAAGCACTTGAAAAGAGTAGTTTGTTAGCCAATGTGGAATTTTTTTATAAAATATCAGGTAGAATATATTTAAAAAATGCAAAAAGTATTTTAAGAACTAAGAATAAATATAGAAATGAATTTATTATGTATCAAGGAAAGAAATGGTGTTTCACTAATATCTTTAAAGCAAACAAAGAAGATTATTTATCGGTATTAAATGATGTATATTTAGATTGTGATGAAATTTCCGTAAATGACATTGAAATTTCATTTTTTAACAGACTTTGTACATCGGATATTTCAATGGGTTCATTCTATACATATCCGTATTTTGAAGGGAAAATGGGTGCAACTGGAGAGAATTATAGTGGTCGATTAGTAGAAAGGATAATACGTAATATAATGGCCAGACTACATTTTTTTACGAAAGATTCTTTGACTTCAAAATTATTAGCAAAAATAATACATTAGTTTTTCAAAATGAATTCCATTAATAGAAGATTATAAAAAACAGAATAGATATCTAAAAATAAATTTGAGTGTATGGAGAAAATGAAATTAAATAGAAATGAAACAAAACGCTTACAAGGAATCGCAATCCTATTTATGCTGGGACTTCACTTATTCAATAGAAGTGATATTGCTGATTTCTATGATGTAAATTTATACTTAGGGGGGGTGCCTCTTTTAACCCACATATCCTACATATTTGATGCCTGTGTTCCTATTTATCTTTTTTGCAGTGGATATGGTCTGTACAGAAGTGAGGAATCAGGCAGCAGCATGAAGAAGAGAGTTCAGAGAATTTTGAAATTGTTGATTCGTTTCTGGATTATCATGATTCTTACCTGTTGCGTAGGATATGCTCTTGGAATGAAGGAGAGATTTCCGGGAAGCCTTTTGAATTTTATTTTGAATGTATGTCTGATTAAAAACAGCTATGTGGGAGCATTCTGGTTTGTACAGACCTATACTATATTGGCGTTGTTATCCGGGGGTATCTTTAAATGGATTAGAAAGTATTCCTATTGGATTATCTTGCCAATTTCCTTTGTACTTTATATTAGCGCATTTGGAATGGAATATTTAGTTTTGGGACGAATTGACATGGAAGTATTAGGACTTCTGTTAAATGCCCTGATGCTTTTCTTACGTTCACAGTTTTCCTTTGTGGTGGGAATGATTTTGGCAAAAGAAGATATACTGGAACATTGTAAATTCTTATCAAAAATCAGAAAGAATCCGATATTGCCGTGGCTATTTTTGATACTTATAATTATAGTGAGAGCAAATTTACGCCATATGATATTTGCACCGTTTTCTGCATTTGCGTTAATTGTGTTGTTTGGAACGTATCATTGGGGAAAAGCCGGAGAAAAAACACTGTTGTTCTTTGGTAAACATTCCACCAACATGTGGCTGACACACATGCAGTTTTATATGATATTTACGCCCACTTTAGTATTTGCCTCAAGAAATGTGTTTGTGATTATGTTGACTCTTGTGGGGCTGTCATTGGCAGCGTCTTATGTGGTAGACTGGATTTATACTATACTGCAAAAGAAAATACCAATCTGATTTTAGGTGTTAAAACAAATTAAGAGGGAGAATTACGCATGAATGAGTTATGGGCGAATTTTTTGGGATATTTATCGCTATATAGAAGTTATATTATTCCGGTTTTCGTATTGGGAATTTTCCTCACAGCCATAGTTTGGGTTTTGATGAAAAAACGCAGTACAAAGTATACAGAAAATCCTTTCAGAACTTTATTTTGCAGCTGTGTTCTTTCTCTTTCTGTTGCAGTAATTATAATTATGACACTTTATGGGCGGACTCAGGGAACAGAGTTCGCCTTTCGCCTTCGCTTGTTTGGTTCGTATATAGAAGCCTTTGGCAATAAGAACATAGAGATTCTGCTTCAAATTATTATGAATATCGTGATGTTTGTTCCTGTTGGTCTTTTTTTGCCCTGTTGCTTTCAGAAGTTTGAGAAAAATCGTTTTGTACTTTTGGGGGCGTTAATTTTATCAGGAACTATTGAACTAATCCAGGGCATAACAAAAATAGGAATGTTTGAGTTTGATGATATTCTGGGAAATGTACTGGGGGCAGAGATTGGATTTGGGATTTATTGGATATTGAGCAGAAGTTTCAGGAAGGTAAAATTGGGAAGAAGAGGAAACTCAAATGAGAAAAATAAAAGTTGAACGAAAATACCGGTATTTTAAAGGGGGATTATATAAGACCGTATGAAATGTTTGCTTCAGAGGTAGACCATGAGAATACACAATTTCTCAGATTTTGATGTCCGGTCTTATCATATCTGGAACATGCAAAAACAGAGGAAATTTTACGGATTTCAAAAAAATCAAAAAAAATTTAAAAAAGGGCTTGCATTTTGTGAAAGAATCGTATATAATACATTTTGTTGTGAGGCACAACACAAAACAATGGGCTATCGCCAAACGGTAAGGCAACGGACTCTGACTCCGTCATTTCAAGGTTCGAATCCTTGTAGCCCAGCTTTAAATATCTCAGACAGAATGTCTGGGATATTTTTTATTTCATAGGAAAATACGTCCTATGAAATAAAACGTTCCACGGGGATTGCACTGCGGCGGAATGGAAATATGTCGCTGATGCAACACGCCGCAGGCGGAGAATCTCGCTTGAAAGATTCTTTTTATACAGAAAAATTGCTTTTTCTTTTAAATTAAAGGAGAATGAGAAAATGAAATATTCTTTTGACAGCAGAGTCCGTTACAGCGAAATCGGGGAGGACAGACACCTGACGCTGAATGGCATTATTAATTACTTTCAGGACTGCAGTACCTTTCATTCCGAATCCCTGGGTGTGGGTATGGACTTTCTGAGCAAAAAAAAACAGGCATGGGTACTGTCTGCCTGGCAGATTGTGGTTGAACGATACCCGGAACTGTGCGAAAATATAAAGGTATCAACCTGGGCTTATGATTTTAAACATTTTCTGGGCAGCCGAAATTTTACCATGGAAGATGCTGAGGAGAATTTGCTTGCCTATGCCAATACATACTGGACTTTGCTGGATATGGAGAGCGGTCGTCCGGTTTCTATTGATGAAAGGCAGATTCAGGCGTACGGGAAAGAAGAAAGACTGAATATGGAGTATGCGCCGAGAAAAATCAAAAAGCCGGATACCTGTAAGGAATATCCATCCTTTACAGTAAGACCGCATCATCTGGATACCAATCACCATGTAAATAACGGACAGTATATTCTCATGGCACAGGAATATCTTCCACGGGATTTTAAGGTAAGGCAGATGCGGGCAGAATATAAAAATCAGGCTAAGCTGGGAGATCAGATGATTCCCAGAATGCATGAGGAGCAGGGGATTTATACGGTTGTACTGGATAGCCCTGCAGGGGATACTTATGCAATCGTTGAGTTAAAATAGAGGAGAAAAGTATGATAAAATTAGGAGTAAAGCAGGAACTGACAGTTGTAAAAATCGTGGATTTCGGTGTGTATCTGGGAGAGAGCCAGCAGGCAGAGGATAAGGATACAGTACTTTTGCCGGGAAAACAGGTACCGGAGGGCATCAAAAAGGGAGAAAAGCTTTCCGTATTTATTTACCGGGATTCTTCTGACCGTCTGATTGCCACAGTAAGAGTACCCAAAATTGCTCTGGGACAGATTGGAGTTTTAAAGGTAGCACAGACCAGCCGCATCGGTGCGTTTCTGGACTGGGGTCTGGAGAAAGATTTGTTTCTTCCCTATAAAGAACAGACGAAAAAGCTGCATGAGGGAGAAGAGGTGCTGGTGGCGCTTTACATTGACAAGAGCAGCCGTCTGTGTGCCACAATGAAGGTATACCATTATCTGCAGACAGATTCTCCTTATGCACAGGGAGATAACGTAACTGGTGTGGTATATGAAATCAGTGATAATTTCGGTGTGTTTGTAGCTGTGGATTACAAATATTCTGCGCTGATTCCAAAGCAGGAGGCACAGGGCAATTATAAGGTAGGCGATGAACTGAGTTGCAGAATCACAGCTGTAAGGGAAGACGGAAAGCTAACGCTCAGCGCAAAGCAAAAGGCGTACATTCAGCTTCATGAAGATGCAGAAAGCGTATACGAAATCATTCAGGAATTTGAAGGAGAGCTGCCCTTTGATGACAAGGCGGCCCCGGAGGTGATTCAAAGAGAGTTCGGACTGAGCAAAAATGCCTTTAAACGCGCAGTGGGACATCTTTTGAAGGAAAAGAAGATAGAGCTGAAAAACGGAAAAATTTATGCGTTGTAGGCTTTTCCAAAAGGAAAGAATATGCTATACTGAGAGCGTATTTGAAAATTGCTGATTTTATGTCCAGAAGGAGGAAAATAAGTGGACTCGATAGATTATTATGACCGGTACGCAGTACCTTATTATGAAGAAACCGTGGATTTTGGCATGGAGGAACAGATTGCCCGTTTTGTTGAGCTTCTGCCGGAAAGTGCTGATGTCCTTGATTTAGGCTGCGGGTCAGGAAGAGATACAGTAAGTCTGGAGGAAGAAGGCTGTGTTGTGACTGCTATGGACGGCTCTGAAAAAATGTGTGAACTGGCCAGTATTCATACAGGAAAAGAGGTTCTTCATCTGAGAGTGGAGGATATGGAATTTGATGATGTGTTTGATGGAATCTGGGCATGTGCCATTTTGGGACATTTTCCGCCCCAGGAGGTAAAACCTGCCATGGAAAAGATTCTGAAAGCATTAAAAGAAGATGGAATTCTGTACTTCTCTGTCCGCAAAGGTGACAGAAACGGCAGATACAACGGAAGGTATTTCTACGATTATGACAGAGAGGCACTCAATGACCTTTTGGATTCTTTTTCTAATATAAAAGTTTTAGATATCTGGAAGACTAGTGATGTAAGGACAGACAAGGATAATCGTTGGTTCAATGTCCTTCTTCGCAAGGAAAAGCAGGATTAATCAAAGGAGAGATACAGTGGAATTTGCTCATTTGCATGTACATACGGAATACAGTCTTTTGGACGGTTCCAATAAGATAAATGAATATGTAGCCAGAGTGAAGGAACTGGGAATGAACAGTGCGGCCATAACAGACCATGGAGTCATGTTTGGCTGCATTGATTTTTATAAGGCAGCAAAAGCCGCAGGCATTAAACCGATTCTGGGCTGTGAGGTGTATGTTGCGCCGGGTTCCCGCTTTGACAGAGAAACCGGTCATTCAGAAGACCGTTATTACCATTTGGTACTTCTGGCAGAGAACAATCAGGGGTATCAGAATCTGATGAAAATTGTTTCAAAAGCATTTATTGATGGATTTTACTACAAGCCCCGTGTGGATTTGGCTCTTTTGGAAGAATATCATGAAGGAATTATTGCGTTAAGCGCATGTCTTGCAGGAGAAGTTGCAAAAAATATTACCAGAGGGCTGTATGGTGAGGCAAAAAAGGCTGCTCTTCGGTATGAGGAGATTTTTGGAAAGGGTAATTTCTTTCTGGAAATGCAGGACCACGGAATTCCTCAGCAGCAGACCGTGAATCAGCAGCTTCTTCGTATGCACCAGGAAACAGGCATTGATTTAGTTGTTACCAATGACGTACATTATACTTATGACACAGACGTGGAGGCACACGATATTCTCCTTTGCGTGCAGACCGGCAAACGGCTTCAGGACGAGGATCGTATGCGGTATGAGGGTGGTCAGTATTATGTAAAATCCCCACAGGAAATGGCAGAGCTGTTTCCTTATATTCCAGAAGCCCTTGCAAATACCCAGAAAATTGCAGACAGGTGTGAGGTAGATATTGAGTTCGGAGTTACAAAGCTGCCGAAATTTGATGTGCCTGCGCCCTATACTTCCTGGGAATATTTAAACAAGCTGTGCTTTGAAGGGCTGGAGGAACGGTATGAGGGAGATTTGGAACCTCTAAAGGAACGTCTGAACTATGAGCTGGGCGTGATTCAGAAAATGGGATATGTGGATTACTTCCTGATTGTCTGGGATTTCATTAAATTTGCCAGAGATCATGACATTATGGTAGGGCCGGGGCGTGGTTCCGCCGCGGGAAGTCTGGTTTCCTATACCCTGGGAATTACCAAGCTGGATCCCATTAAGTATGATTTGCTCTTTGAACGGTTTTTAAATCCGGAGCGTGTATCCATGCCGGATATTGATGTGGATTTCTGTTTTGAAAGACGGCAGGAAGTCATTGATTATGTGGTGCGAAAATACGGCAAGGACCGGGTGGTACAGATTGTAACCTTTGGTACTATGGCGGCAAGAGGTGTAATTCGGGACGTGGGGCGTGTTATGGATTTGCCCTACAGCCAGTGCGACTCTATTGCAAAGATGATACCAAAGGAGCTGAACATTACCATTGACCTGGCGCTGAAAATGAATCCGGAATTAAAAGAGCTGTATGACACAGATGAAACTGTGAGAAAACTCATTGACATGAGTAGGCGTCTGGAGGGATTGCCAAGGCATACTTCCATGCATGCGGCCGGAGTCGTCATCAGTCAGAAATCTGTGGACGAATATGTGCCGCTGTCCAGAGCTTCAGATGGTTCTCTGGTAACTCAGTTTACCATGACAACGCTGGAGGAGCTGGGACTTCTGAAAATGGACTTCCTGGGGCTTCGCACTCTGACGGTGATTCAGAATGCAGTGAAACTGGCAGAGGAAACCAAGGGAATTAAGCTGGATATTGATAAGATTGATTATGATGATAAAAAGGTATACGCCATGTTGGGCGCCGGAAAGACAGATGGTGTATTTCAGGTGGAAAGCAGCGGTATGACCAGTTTCATGAAAGAATTAAAGCCTCAGAATCTGGAGGACGTGATTGCGGGAATTGCTTTGTACCGTCCGGGTCCCATGGACTTTATTCCGCAGTATATTAAAGGAAAGAACAATGCCCAGAGTATTACCTATGACTGCCCGGAATTAGAACCGATTTTGAAAGCTACCTATGGCTGTATTGTGTATCAGGAACAGGTTATGCAGATCGTGCAGACCCTGGGAGGTTATACGCTGGGGCGAAGCGACCTTCTGCGCCGTGCCATGAGTAAAAAGAAGGCTGCGGTTATGGAAAAGGAACGGCAGAGTTTTGTATACGGAAATGAGGAGGAAGGTGTTCCCGGCTGTATCAGAAACGGGATTTCTGAGGAAATTGGAAATAAAATTTACGATGAAATGATAGATTTTGCAAAATACGCTTTTAATAAATCTCATGCAGCCGCTTATGCTGTGGTTTCCTATCAGACAGCATACCTGAAATATTACTTTCCGGTAGAATTTATGGCGGCAATTATGACTTCTGTGATTGATAACCCTACAAAGGTGGCAGAATATATATTGTCCAGCCGTAAAATGAATATTGCAATTCTGCCCCCGGATATTAATAAAGGAAACAGCGAGTTTTCTGTAGATAACGGTGCAATCCGTTATGGGCTTTCTGCCATTAAGGGAGTAGGACGCTCTGTGATTGAGTCCATTGTAAAGGAACGCACAGAACATGGAATCTTCAAAAATCTGCAGGATTTTATTGAGCGCATGGCAGGGAAGGAAGTCAACAAAAAGGTTATTGAGAACTTTATTAAGGCAGGGGCTTTTGATGAGTTACCGGGAAACAGAAGACAGAAGATGATGGTCTATGCACAGATTCTGGACGCAGTGGCACAGGAAAAGAAAAACGTCATGGCAGGCCAGATGAGTCTTTTTGACCTGGTTCCTGAGGAGGAAAAGGCTGCCTATGAAATTCACATGCCGAAGGTAGAGGAATATCCCAAGGAAGCAAAGCTGGCCTTTGAGAAAGAGGTTCTGGGTATTTATGTAAGCGGCCACCCTTTAGAGGCATATGAGGAAAAGTGGAGAAAAAATATTTCCGCAGTGACCGCAGATTTCCAGCCGGACGAAGAAACGGGAAATCCCAGAGTGACAGACGGTGCAAAGGCGATTGTAGGCGGTATGATTACAGCGAAAACCATTAAATATACCAAGACGAATAAGGTTATGGCATTTCTCACTCTGGAGGATCTGGTAGGAACCGTAGAGGTTGTGGTATTTCCACGGGATTATGAAAAGAACGTACAGTTTATGAATGTGGACGACAAGGTATTTATTCAGGGAAGAGTAGCTGCAGAGGATGAGAAGGCCAGCAAGCTTATCTGCGAAAAAATGGTTTCTTTTGATGAGGTGCCAAGAGAGCTTTGGCTGCAGTTTGCAGACAAGGATGCATTTCTTGCCAGGGAGCAGGAGGTGTATGATGTACTTCGGGATTCTGACGGTCAGGATCAGGTAGTTGTGTACATCAAATCTCCAAAAGCGGTAAAACGTCTGGGAAACGCCAGAACTGTGAAAATCAATGAGAATTTATTGAACAGACTGTACGAAAAGTATGGGAAAGACAACGTAAAAGTTGTAGAAAAGAGTATTGAAAAACTGGGGAAAATGCATTAAAATAAGATTCGATTGGATAGATAAACGAAAATAAGAAAACTGCCAGCGAGATGGAGGAGAAAGATGACTGCGAATAAAGAGATAAAGACAATAGGTGTTTTAACAAGTGGTGGAGATGCGCCGGGAATGAATGCCGCAATCCGTGCGGTTGTCAGAAGAGGTTTAAGCCGCGGCATCAAAATGAAGGGAATTTTAAAAGGATACAGCGGTCTGATTAATGAAGAAATTATTGATATGACAGCTGTAGACGTTTCCGATACCATTCAGAAGGGTGGTACTGTTCTCTATACAGCTCGCTGTTCAGAGATGCGTACAGAGGAAGGTCAGAAAAGAGCTGCAGAAGTGTGCAAAAAACACGGCATTGACGGGCTTGTAGTTATCGGCGGTGACGGTTCCTTTGCAGGCGCTCAGAAGCTGGCAAATCTGGGAATCAATGCAGTAGGCGTACCGGGAACCATTGACCTGGATATTGCATGTACAGAATATACCATTGGTTTTGATACTGCTGTTAATACAGCTATGGAAGCCATTGATAAGGTTCGTGATACCTCTACTTCCCATGAGCGTGTAAGTATTATTGAGGTTATGGGAAGAAATGCAGGATACCTTGCTCTGTGGTGCGGTATTGCCAACGGTGCGGAGGATATTCTTCTTCCTGAAAAATACGATTATGACGAACAGAGAATTATCAATAACATTATTGACAATCGTAAAAAAGGCAAAAAACATCATATTATTATTAATGCAGAGGGTATCGGTCATTCTCAGGCTATGGCAAAACGTATTGAAGCTGCCACAGGTATTGAAACAAGAGCAACGATTCTGGGACACATGCAGCGTGGTGGAACTCCTACCTGCAAAGACCGTGTGTATGCTTCCATTATGGGTGCAAAGGCTGTAGATATTCTTCTGGAAGGTAAGACAAAGAGAGTCATCTGCTACAGAGATGGCGAGTACATTGATATGGATATCAATGAAGCTCTGTCTATGAAAAAGAGTATTTCTGAATACCAGTATGAGGTCAGCTACTCTCTTTCTCATAACTACAGCAAAAACAACGATTAAAAATAAGAAGAAAAGTTATAAGGGGCTGGTGCACACCATTTTGTGCGGCAGCCCTTTTCTTTCAGGAAAGGAGGCAATATATGATTACAAGCAGTTCGAATGCACAGATAAAGAGGGTGCAGCAGTTATTGAAAAAGGCAAAAACCAGACGGGAAGAGGGGGTTTTTGTTGTAGAAGGGATTAAAATGTTTAAGGAAGCGCCAATAGAGAGAATCCAGAAGGTGTATCTTTCCCAGAGCTTTGCCCAAAAGGAAGCGTGTACCGCAATTTTGCGGGAAAAGGGGCTTGCAGGAGAACGGGAGCAAAGGGTGGAACTTGTGGAGGATAAGGTATTCAGGGCTTTGTCAGATACGGTTACGCCTCAGGGGGTGTTGTGTCTGATTCAGATGCAGACCTGTACGCTTAAGGGACTTCTGGAAGGGGAGAAAACCCCGCTTCTTATGATACTGGAGGATTTGCAGGACCCGGGAAATCTGGGGACGATTATCCGTACAGGAGAGGGGGCAGGAGTGACCGGGGTGATTTTAAGCAGAACCTCTGTAGATGTGTATAACCCAAAGGTGATTCGTTCCACCATGGGTTCCATATACAGAATGCCGGTACTTTATGTGGATTCTATTATTGAAGAAGTTCTTGGCAAGCTGAAGGAACGGGAAATCAGAACCTATGCGGCTCATTTAAAAGGAAAAAACACCTATGACAGGGAAGATTATGAAGGGGGAACGGCGTTCTTTATCGGAAATGAGGGGAATGGCCTGACAGATGCTCTGACAGGGCAGGCAGATACCCTGATTCGGATTCCCATGGAAGGAAGTGTGGAATCCTTAAATGCAGCCATGGCATCGGGAATTTTGATGTATGAAGCCAGCAGACAGCGCAGAAATAAAAATTGAATATAAAATATAAAAAATGGTGAATGTTTTGACACATTTGCCATTTTTTGTGTCTTCTCCCCCTAAATCCTGTAAAATGTTACAAAAAATACCGGGTTGACAAACAAATGTAATCTTGTTAGAATAAGTCCGTAACAAAACTTAATAAATCTGTAACAAATAAGAAATCACAGACTTATCAGGAGGTTATATTTCAATGAAAGCAAGAGCAAGAAGAATTTTGGCATGTGCAGGTACAGTAGGAGTTATGACAATTATGACAGCAGTACCTGCTATGGCAGATACTATTGACTGGACAGATAAAGCGGCGGCAGATGTGAATACATATGCCAATATCCGCAAAGGAGCTGACATAAATTCCGAAAGGGTAGGCATGCTTCCGGCAGGAGCAGTTGTTTCTGTAGTGGGAGAAGAAAACGGTTGGATTCAGGTGGAATCAGGGGAGATCTCAGGATATATCAGAGAAGATTTGCTGGTATCAGGGGACGAAGCACAGCAGCTTTTTGAAGCTGTATACGGAGATGGGGAGCTGGTAGGCGCACAACCTCTGGAAATACCGGCAGAACAGGCAGCGCCTGTTTCAAATACTTCTATTTCTGTATCTGACGGAGATCTGGCGCTTATGGCGGCTATTATTGAATGTGAGGCCGGGGGAGAGTCTTACGAAGGTAAGGTGGGCGTTGGTGCAGTCATTATGAACCGTATTCGCAGCAGTCAGTTTCCGAATACTTTGTCCGAGGTGATTTATCAGAGTGGGCAGTTTACACCGGCAGCTACAGGGAAGCTGGCATCTGTCTTGAGCCGGGGCGCCAGCCAGGCCTGCTATGATGCAGCCAGAGATGTGTTTGCCGGCGCCAATACCATTGGAGATCGTCTGTTCTTCCATGCAGGAAGCGGCAATGGTCTTACCATAGGTAATCAGACCTTTTATTAAAGGTTAGAGGCTTTTCTTTGCTGTTCCAGACCCTCCAGCATACGGTCATATTCAATAGCAGCAATCTGTGAAACCACAAATTTACCATGGTCATTTAAGAGGCGGTACTTGCGGATAAGTTCAAATTCTTCTTCCGTAAGTCCGGCTCTGTTTTTTTTCAGAGTTTCAATATTAATGAAATCCTGATACAGATAATTTGCATCACAGTCTAAAGCCACGATAATACGGCTGAGCTTTTCCGGGTTCGGATAGGTTCGCTCCAGTTCATATCCGCTGATGGTTTGCTTTGATACGCCGATTTTCTCGGCAAGCTGGGTGCTGGACATTTTCAGTTCCGCACGTCTGTCTTTAATTCTTTTTCCAAATCCCATAATATGTCCTGCTTTCTCGTATTTTCTCCGAGTATAGTATGATATTTGTTGTATGTCAATAAAAACTATTGACAAAAATTGGAAATTCAGATACCATGAGAATCTATTGCATTTATAAAAGGTTTAAAAGCAGGTTTTGGGAGGAGAGAAAGTTGGAAGAACATTACAGGAAGGAAATTATTCTTCTTTTAAATAAAGTGACATCGGACAGAACTTTAAAAATCATTTATCATTTTCTGACAGGGATATTAGACTAAAGAGAACGACCAGTATTCCGCAATTCTTGAGAATCTATTCTGTTTAGAAGTTCACAGATAAATCTATCTGAAGTTTCAAATATTTTACAGAACCAGAGGCAAAAAAGCGTTGTTATTTTCAGAATATTAGGATATAATAAGGTAACAAATCAGTAGAAACTTTACTGGTACAGAGAATTTATAGAGGAGAAGGTGAGAAAATGGCAGGAATACCAATATCTGTTGTGTGGCTGGCAATTCTGGCAGTGCTTCTTGCAATCGAAATTGCAACTTTGGGTCTTACTACCATCTGGTTTGCCGGAGGTGCGCTGATTGCTTTTCTGATTGCCCTTGCCGGAGGCCCTTTGTGGCTGCAGATTACCCTTTTTCTTGCAGTGTCCGTGGTATTGCTGTTGTTTACAAGACCATTGGCGCTTAAGTACATGAATAAAGGGGTGGAAAAGACGAATGTGGACAGTATGCCGGGAAAGAGTGGCATTGTAACCCAGAGCATTGATAATCTGAAGGCTCAGGGCAAGGTGACGGTAAACGGTATGGAGTGGACCGCAAGGTCAAAGGACGGCAGCCAGATTGAGGAGGGAAGAGTCGTCAGAGTGTATGGTGTAGAAGGTGTAAAGCTTATTGTAGAGGAGGAAAAGTAATATGTTTGGTTTTGTAGTGCTTATTGTTTTTCTTGTGATTGTGTTAATCATTGCAGCTTCCTGTATCCGGATTGTTCCTCAGGCACATGCGCTGATTATTGAACGCCTGGGAATGTATAAGGATACCTGGGGAACAGGGCTTCATATTAAGATGCCTTTTGTGGACAGAGTTGCAAAGCGTGTGAATTTAAAAGAGCAGGTTGTGGATTTTGCGCCTCAGCCGGTTATTACAAAGGATAATGTTACCATGCGGATTGATACCGTGGTATTCTTCCAGATTACAGACCCAAGACTGTTTACCTATGGTGTGGAAAATCCGATTATGGCCATTGAAAATCTGACTGCTACAACGTTGCGTAATATTATCGGTGATATGGAACTGGACGCTACTCTGACTTCCAGAGAGATTATCAATACGAAGATGCGGGCGTCCTTAGACGTGGCAACAGACCCATGGGGCATTAAGGTAAACCGTGTGGAATTAAAGAACATCATTCCTCCGGCAGCGATTCAGGAAGCCATGGAGAAGCAGATGAAGGCAGAGCGTGAACGCCGTGAAGCTATCTTAAAGGCAGAGGGTGAAAAGAAATCTACCATTCTTGTGGCAGAAGGTAAAAAAGAATCTGCAATTCTGGACGCAGAGGCTGAAAAACAGGCGGCAATCCTGCGGGCAGAGGCTGAAAAAGAGAAGATGATTAAAGAGGCCGAAGGTCAGGCAGCGGCAATTCTTAAGGTGCAGCAGGCCAAGGCAGATGGTATCCGCTTTATCAAGGAGGCGGGTGCAGATCAGAGTGTACTGACTTTGAAAAGCCTGGAGGCATTTGCACAGGCGGCAGACGGTAAAGCAACAAAGATTATTATTCCTTCCGATATTCAGGGAATTGCAGGGCTCACCACTTCCCTGGTAGAGATTGCAAAGGAATCAAAAAATGTATAAGCTTTGAAATTGGTAAGGGGGAACTGGGCATGAAACAGCAAGCAGGAAGATTCCGGGTGTGCGTTTTGTGCTCAGTTCCTTTTCTTTACTTTATAGGAGAATGCATGGGGTGAGAATATGGAAGCAAAGATAGACCTTACAAAAGAATACGGACTGGTGCTGGAGGGCGGAGGCGCCAAGGGCGCTTATCAGATTGGAGCATGGAAGGCGTTAAAGGAAGCCGGGGTGAAACTGAAAGGGATTGCAGGAACCAGTGTGGGAGCTTTAAACGGGGCGCTTATCTGTATGAATGATATAGAGGCAGCAGAGCGGCTTTGGAAGAATATTTCTTATTCCCAGATTATGTCTGTGGACGATGAGGTGGTGGGAAAGCTTTTCCAGCATCAGAAAATTGACAAACAGGAGCTGCGGGGCATGCTGGATCATCTTGCCGGGGGAGGGCTGGACGTTACGCCCTTGAAGCAGTTAATCGCAGATTGCGTGGACGAGGAAAAAATACAGAATTCTCCCATAGATTTGTATGTGCTTACTTTTAGTATAGACGAATTTCGGGAGCTGGATATTGATATTAAGGAGGCAGAGCCGGAGCTTATCAAGGATTATCTTCTGGCAAGCGCTTATGTGTTTCCTATTTTTAAGAATGAAAAGCTTCACGGAAAAACCTATATAGACGGGGGCGCGATTAACAACGTTCCTTTAAGCTCGTTGATTCAGCGGGGATATAAGGATATTCTTGTTATCCGGATTTTCGGTATCGGAAGAGAAAAAAAGGTGAAAATTCCGGAGGATACCACAGTTTATACTGTGGCGCCTTCTGTAAATCTGGGAAATATTCTGGATTTTAACCCGAAAACCAGCAAAAGAAATATGGAACGCGGGTATTTTGACACCATGCGTTTGATTTACGGATTGGCAGGAAAAATATATTATATTGATGAACAGGAAGAAGAGTGCTATTATTTAAAGCAACTGACAGAGTTGGACAGTGAGATTTACGCGTATCTGGCAGAGGAGTTTAAGTTGGATACAGGGGAAAACAGAAAAATACGGAATCTCACAGAGATTATTTTGCCGGTGATCGCAGACAGACTCAAGCTTTCAAAGGACTGGAGCTACAGAGAATTGTATCTGTCCATGTTGGAGGCAGCAGCAAGACTGTGCAGAATTCAAAAATATAAAATTTACACATTGAAAGAACTGCAGGATAAGGTAAAAGAGAAACTGCAGAAATTTAAGGGGCAGCAGCCAGCGCCTTTTATGCAGATTTTGTCAAAGGATATACTGCTGTAAGCGCTGATTGTGATAAAGAGAGATAAACAGGGAGGAACCGGATATGGACTTAAAAGGACGCAGCTTTTTGACACTCAAGGATTTTACAAAAGAAGAAATTGAATATTTGGTAAATCTGGCGGCAGAGCTAAAAAGAAAGAAAAAAGAGGGGATTTTGACAGATACCCTAAGAGGAAAGAATATTGCTCTGATTTTTGAGAAGACCAGCACAAGGACACGCTGTTCTTTTGAAACGGCAGCTCATGATTTGGGTATGGGAACGACTTATCTGGATCCCAAAAGCTCCCAGATTGGAAAAAAAGAGAGCATTAAAGATACTGCCAGAGTTCTGGGGCGAATTTACGATGGAATTGAATACAGAGGCTATGGACAGGAACTGGTGGAAGAACTGGCAAAATATGCAGGAGTTCCGGTGTGGAACGGACTGACTAATGAATATCACCCCACACAGATGCTGGCAGACCTTTTAACCATAAAGGAACATCTGGGAAGAGTAGAAGGTGTGAAACTGGTATATATGGGAGATGCCCGCTATAACATGGGAAATTCCCTTATGGTGCTTTGTGCGAAAATGGGTATGCATTTTGTGGCTTGTGCGCCGAAGAAATATTTCCCAAATGAAGCGCTGGTGCAGGAATGTAAAAAATTTGCAGAGGAATCCGGCGGAACCATTACACTTACAGAAGATGTAAAAGCAGGAACAAAGGGCGCTGATGTCGTTTACACAGACGTATGGGTTTCTATGGGAGAGCCTGACGAGGTGTGGGAAGAGCGCATCCGGGAATTAAGTCCTTATAAGGTGACAAAACAGGTTATGGAAAATGCAGGAGAACAGGCGATTTTCCTGCACTGTCTGCCTGCGTTTCATGATTTGGAAACCGTTATCGGAAAAGAAATGGGAGAACGGTTTGGCATTACGGAGATGGAGGTTACAGACGAGGTCTTTGAATCTCCCCGGTCTGTGGTTTTTGATGAAGCAGAAAACAGAATGCACACCATAAAAGCTGTGATGGCAGCCACCTTAGGGGCATGAAACATATGACAGCAAAAAGTATGAGGAAGGCTTTGAAAACAAAGTGGATAGAGCAGATTTATCAAAAGGACAGTGTGGATTCCACCCTTACCTGGGCAAAGGAGGAGGCGGAGTCCTGTCTTTTGGCAAACCGGAACACGGTGCTTTTTCTGGCAGATAAGCAGACCGCAGGAAAGGGGCGTTTCGGAAGAGTGTGGGACTCTCCGGCAGGGGAAAATGTCTATATGACACTTCTGCTTTTAAGACCGCCCATAGAGCCTGTAAATGCTGCTTCCCTGACTTTGGTTATGGGGCTTTCCGTAGCTCAGGCTGTCCGGGAAAGCGCCGGACTTTTGGCTGGAATTAAGTGGCCAAATGATGTGGTGCTTGCAGGAAAGAAAATCTGTGGGATTCTCACAGAAATGAGAATCGGCAAAGAAAAGCCGGAATATGTCAGCATTGGTGTGGGCATAAATATGAATCAGACAGATTACCCCCCGGAACTTCAGGATAAGGCTACCTCTCTGGCGCTTCAAAAGGGAGGCGCGGTTTGCAGAGAAGAGGTAACGGCAAGGGTTCTGGAACGGTTTGAGGAAAATTATAAGTGTTTTTTGAAGACCCAGGATTTGAGCCTTTTGAAAAATGAGTATGAAAACCTTTTGCTGAATCTGAACCAACAGGTACGGATACTGGAAAAGGACAGCGAGAGTCTGGGGATTGCCAGAGGAATCACTGCTTCGGGAGAGCTTCTGGTGGAGGACGAAAAAGGGGCAGTACGGCAGATTCTTTCAGGTGAGGTTTCTGTAAGAGGGCTGTACAGCTATGTATAAAGGGAGAATAAAATGTACAAGGATAAGGTAGTGCTTTGCGGTGCAAGCGCTTATGAACAGAAATATTATTTTAATGAAGATTTTGCATCTCTTCCCCAGTCTATACAGGACGAACTGCATATTATGTGTGTTCTGTATACAGAGGAAATCGGAGGTGTCCTGACTCTGGAATTTGATGAAGAGGGAAGTCTGCAGTTTAAGGTGGAAGCTCTGGAGGCAGACGCCATGTTTGATGAGATTGGAAGTGTGCTGAGAATTAAGGATTTGCAGCAGAAAAAGAAAGAGCTGCTGGAATCTCTGGAGCTTTACTACCGGGTGTTCTTCCTGGGAGAGGAGGTTGAAGAATAAAGTGCTGTTAGTGATTGATGTAGGAAATACCCATATAACTTTAGGTGTATTTGAAAAAAAGGAGCTGCTTGGAACCTTTCGTATGACAACAAGACAGAGCCGAACTTCTGATGAATACGGGATTCTGATGTGCAACATGCTGGAATACCGGGGGATTGCAAAGGAGAAAATCGAAGATGTGATTATCAGCTCTGTGGTGCCGGACGTGATGCATTCCCTTACCAGCAGTGTGATTAAATACTTTGACCGGAAACCTCTGAATGTGGGACCGGGCTGCAAGACCGGAATCCGCATTACGGCAGTGAATCCAAAGGAGGTAGGCGCGGACCGGATTGTGGACGCTGTGGCAGCTTACGAGATGTACGGCGGACCTGTTCTGGTGCTGGATTTCGGTACAGCCACTACTTATGACCTGATTAGCGAGGACGGCAGCTTTGAGGCGGGAATCACCTCACCGGGAATTGAAATCAGTGCAAAGGCCCTGTGGCAGGACGCAGCAAAGCTTCCTAAAATCGCCATTGAAAAGCCCAAGTCCATTCTGGCAAGGGAAACCATCAGCAGTATGCAGGCCGGTCTGGTATACGGCTATATCGGACAGGTGGAATATATTGTGAAAAAGGTAAAAGAAGAGGCAGGACTTGAAAATCTGAAGGTAGTAGCTACTGGCGGACTGGGAAAAATCATTGCAGATGAAACAGACTGCATTGATGTGTATGATTCCCAGTTGACCCTGGAGGGGCTTCGGATTATTTACGAAAAAACGAAGAGAAGCAGAGGTTGAGATGAAGCTTAAGATTGGAAATGTAACCCTTGAGAATAATCTGATACTGGCGCCCATGGCAGGAGTAACAGACCTGCCATTTCGTTTGCTGTGCAAGGAGCAGGGCGCAGGGCTTATCTGCACGGAAATGGTCAGTGCAAAAGCCATTTATTTTAAAAATAAAAATACAGAAAGCCTTATGGAGATTGAGGAGCGGGAAAGACCGGTTTCCCTGCAGCTTTTTGGCTCTGAACCGGATTTGATGGCAGAGATTGCAAAGCAGATTGAACATAGGAATTTCGACATTCTGGACATTAACATGGGCTGTCCGGTGCCAAAGGTGGTAAATAACGGAGAAGGTTCTGCTCTGATGAAAAATCCGGCGCTGGTACACGAAATTGTGTATAAGGTGTCCAGAGCCATCGAAAAGCCTGTAACCGTAAAAATCAGAAAAGGCTTTACAGAGGATTCGGTCAACGCAGTGGAAATTGCAAAAATCGCAGAGGACGCAGGCGCTGCGGCAGTAGCGGTACACGGAAGAACCAGGGAGCAATATTATGCAGGGCAGGCAGACTGGGACATTATCCGCAGGGTAAAGGAGGCTGTGTCCATTCCGGTTATGGGAAACGGGGACGTGGATTCTCCCGAAAAGGCAGAAAAGCTGGTACAGGAAACCGGCTGCGATGGAATTATGATAGGAAGAGCCATACAGGGAAATCCCTGGTTGTTTTCCCGGATTCTGCATTATCAGAATACAGGAGAACTTTTGCCGCCGCCGTCCATGGAGGAAGTGAAAAAGACTATGCTGCGTCATGCTAAAATGCAGTTGGAATACAAGGGAGCTTATACAGGAATGCGGGAAATGCGGAAGCATGTGGCATGGTATACCTCAGGCATGCCTCATTCTGCATCGGTACGCAGGCAGGTGAACGAGGTGGAAACCTATGAACAGTTGGAAGAATTGGTGAGTCGAATGTAAAGAAAGCCGGATTTTGCTGATTTTACCATGTATTTTGGGCAGAAAGGGCTATTTGGCTTGACATTCGCATATCTATTATTTATAATATTATGACTGTTAAGTAGAGGTATTTATGTGGACAGGGTGCCAAATCCGTGGTTCCATTATGAATATATGAGAAAGGGTGTAGAATTAAAATGGAAGAAAAGAAAACAATACTGACGTATGCGGGACTGACAAAGCTGGAAGAAGAATTACATGACTTAAAGGTTGTACGCAGAAAAGAAGTAGCAGAAAAAATTAAAGAAGCAAGAGAACAAGGCGACTTATCTGAAAATGCAGAATACGATGCAGCAAAAGATGAGCAGAGAGATATTGAGGCCAGAATCGAAGAAATCGAAAAGATTCTGAAAAACGCTGAGGTTGTAGTAGAAGACGAGGTTGACCTGGATAAAATCAGCGTTGGCTGTAAGGTAAAGGTTTACGATGTAGAATTTGAAGAGGAAATGGAGTTTAAAATCGTAGGTTCTACAGAGGCAAATAGCCTGGAAGGTAAAATTTCCAATGAATCACCGGTTGGAAAGGCTCTTATCGGTGCAAGAAAGGGAGAAACCGTTTCCGTAGAAATGCCTGCAGGTATTATGGAATATAAGGTACTCGAAATCGAAAGAAATATTTAAAGATACCAAATAAATGTAAGGAGTGTGTGAGAAAGTGGCAGAACAGCAGAAGAAAGCACAGGAGCAGGATTTGAACCAGTTATTAAAGGTACGCCGTGAGAAGCTGTCCCAGCTTCAGGAGGAAGGAAAAGATCCGTTCCAGATTACAAAGTATGATGTAACACATCACAGTATGGAAATTAAGAATGCTTTCGAGGAATTAGAAGGCAAGAGCGTTTCCCTGGCAGGACGTATGATGTCAAAGCGTGTTATGGGAAAAGCTTCTTTTTGCAGTGTTCAGGATTTACAGGGCGCAATTCAGTCTTATGTAGCAAGAGATAATATCGGGGAAGATTCTTATAAAGATTTCAAGAAAATGGATATTGGTGACATTGTAGGCATCAAGGGTGAAGTATTCAAGACCAAAACAGGTGAAATCTCCATTCATGCTACAGAAGTGACACTGCTTTCCAAGAGCCTGAATCCTCTTCCGGAAAAATTCCATGGTCTGACAAACACAGACCTGCGTTACCGTCAGAGATATGTGGATTTGATTATGAACGAGGACGTAAAGGAAACCTTTATCAAACGTTCAAAAATCATTGCCAGTGTGAGAAATTATCTGAACAGCCAGGGCTTTTTAGAGGTGGAAACACCAATGCTGGTTGCCAATGCAGGCGGTGCGGCAGCTCGTCCTTTTGAAACACACTTTAACGCATTGGACGAGGACTTTAAGCTGCGTATTTCTCTGGAATTATACTTAAAGAGATTAATCGTAGGCGGTATGGAGCGCGTATACGAAATCGGACGTGTGTTCCGTAATGAAGGTCTGGATACCAGACACAATCCTGAATTTACCTTAATGGAATTATATCAGGCTTACACAGACTACCACGGCATGATGGATTTGACAGAAAACCTGTACCGTCATGTGGCGCAGGAAGTTCTGGGTACTACAAAAATCTCCTATAATGGCGTGGAAATGGATTTAGGAAAACCGTTTGAACGTATCACTATGGTAGATGCGGTTAAGAAATATGCAGGCGTGGACTTTAATGAAATCCATACCTTAAAAGAAGCAAGAGCTGTGGCAAAAGAACATCATGTGGAATACGAAGAACGCCACAAAAAAGGCGATATTCTGTCCCTGTTCTTTGAAGAGTTTGCAGAAGAGCATCTGATTCAGCCAACTTTTGTTATGGATCATCCAATTGAGATTTCTCCGCTGACGAAGAAGAAACCGGAGAATCCGGAATATACAGAGAGATTTGAGTTCTTTATGAACGGCTGGGAAATGGCAAATGCTTACTCAGAGCTTAACGACCCCATTGACCAGAGAGAAAGATTCAAAGCCCAGGAAGAACTTCTGGCACAGGGCGATGAGGAAGCAAACACCACAGACGAAGATTTCCTTCATGCGCTGGAAATCGGTATGCCTCCAACAGGCGGTATCGGATTCGGTATTGACAGAATGGTTATGCTGCTGACAGATTCTGCGGCAATCCGTGACGTTCTGGCGTTCCCGACAATGAAGTCACAGGGTGCTGCTAAGAACGAAGCAAACAACGCTGCAC
>SAMEA3387500__coassemble_744_pt1 | contig 53162 bp, 48 predicted proteins | sample SAMEA3387500__metabat2_high_PE_001 | metagenome-assembled genome bin SAMEA3387500 (sample SAMEA3387500) | Felis catus | biome: Faeces | place: United Kingdom | collected 2012
CCATACTAGATTATCACATCTGTATTGCTTTGTCAAGAACTTTTTAAAACTTTTTTCATCAGCAAAGACTGATGTCTGTTGATGAATATCAACGACTTGTTCCGAAGAACTCTTTTTTTTCGTTGTTCACAGCAACTTTTATAGGATATCATATCCTTTTTCGTTTGTCAACAACTTTTTCAGAAACTTTTTTTGTTTCTTTGACAGCTTCGCTGCCAGCGGAGAAAGAGGGATTTGAACCCTCGCGCCGCTATTAACGACCTACTCCCTTTCCAGGGGAGCCCCTTCAGCCTCTTGGGTATTTCTCCATAACTTAATCAGCCTATTAATTGTAAATAATCCAATTTCATTTCGGAAGAAAAACTCCCGAGCGGAGAGAGTGGGATTCGAACCCACGCGCCCTTGCGGACAAACGGTTTTCAAGACCGCCTCGTTATGACCACTTCGATATCTCTCCGTACCTTCGCTGTGTCAGCGACAGGTAATATATTACCATGTATTGACAGGATATGTCAAGACTTTTCAAGAATTTTTTTCAAGAATTTTTTCAGCCACCAGAATATCCTCCGGGGTAGTGATTTTCAGGTTTTCATAAGAACCCTCCACAAGGCGTACTTTCACTCCTCCATACTGTTCTATCAGCATGGAATCGTCTGTAATTTCCTTCATATCATATTGTCTTGCCTTCTCGTGCGCATTACGAATCAACTTGTATGCAAAAACTTGAGGTGTCTGAATACTCCACACTCGGCTTCTGTTTGGAGTAGATTCTACCATTCCATTTTCATCGGCAAACTTTACCGTATCCTTAGAAGGCATTCCTGCAATACATGCACCGTATTTTTTCACTGCTTCCTTTGTTCTCACAATGATTTCTTCTGTAACAAAAGGTCTTGCGCCATCATGGATAAACACATACTCACAGTTTTCACAGGCACAAAGACCGGCATACACAGAATCATACCTCTCCTGCCCTCCCGGAACAATGTGCTTTACCTTTTGAAAACCGTACACCTCTATTATTTCCTTTTTACAGTATTCTATACACTCTTTTCCTGTAACCAGAATGATTTCATCAATCTCCGGGCTCTCTTCAAAAACTGCCAGACTGTAATAAAGCACAGGCTTCCCCTTCAGCATCAGAAACTGCTTCTGTATCTTACTGTTCATACGCTTTCCCTGTCCTGCCGCCAGAACAATGGCTGTACATTTCATCTGCTTTCCCGCCCTTTCTTTACCGCTCGCCAAGCTTCAGATTCGGCACTGCATTCAAATCCCAACCGTGGCGTGTGCCTTTCAGATATTCGTAATAAGCTGCCACCCCTATCATAGCTGCATTATCTGTACAGAAAATAGGGGAGGGGTGATAAAACTGAATCTGGTTCTTCTCACACGCCTGTTTCATAGCTGTTCGTAAGGTTTGATTTGATGCCACACCTCCGGCGATTGCCAGCTTATCTATATGGTAATCCTTTGCAGCTGCAATGGCATGTTCTACCAGAACCTCCACGACACAGCGCTGGAAGGAGGCTGCCACATCTGCCTCTACCACTGGTATCCCCTGCATTTTACATTTATTAATATGGTTCAAAACCGCAGACTTCACCCCACTGAAGCTAAAATCATAAGGCGCGTCCTCCACTTTGGCCTTTGGAAAATTCATGGCATATGGATTTCCTTCTTTAGAAAGGCGGTCAATCTTCGGCCCTCCCGGATAACCCAGACCAATGGCACGAGCCACCTTATCAAAAGCCTCTCCTGCCGCATCATCTCTGGTTCTTCCAAGAATTTCAAATTCTCCGTAATCCTTGACAACAACCAGATGGGTATGACCACCGGATACCACCAGGCATAAAAATGGCGGCTCTAAATCCGGATTTTCAATATAATTGGCAGAAATATGCCCTTCAATATGATGTACCCCCACCAGAGGGATATCTTTTGCAAAGCTGATAGCCTTGGCTTCTGCCACGCCCACCAAAAGAGCGCCTACCAGTCCCGGACCGTAGGTTACACCAATGGCGTCCAAGTCGTCCAGTGTTACTTCTGCCTCCTTTAACGCCTCTTCAATGACCTGATTTATCTTTTCAATATGCTTTCTGGAGGCAATTTCCGGTACAACCCCTCCGTATAATTTATGCAAGTCAATCTGAGAAGAAATCACATTAGACAACACTGTGCGCCCGTTTTTAATCACAGCGGCTGCCGTTTCATCGCAGGAACTTTCAATCGCCAGAATCAATACATCTTCTGTTTTCATTGCTTTTTCTCTCCTTCTCCGTCTTCAAACTGTAATTCCACAGACTGTCTGTCTTTTGCGGCTATGGTATTGGGGAAAACCCGCGTTGCTTCCTCAAGAGCTTCCTCCGGCCTTACAAGGGAAGGGCTGTAATGCGTCAGCCACATCTCCTTTACGTTTGCTTCTTTTGCCAGACCTGCTGCCTCCTGAAAGGTCATATGCTTATACGCCTTTGCCTTCTGCTCTTTATCCTGTTCTCCGTACATACCCTCACAGATAAACAAATCTGAGCCTGCTGCATGCTCTGCAATGGCCTTTACCGGTCGGGTGTCTGTGGTATAGGTAAGCTTAATTCCCTTTCTCTGAGGCCCCAGCACCATATCCGGAGTATATGTGATACCCTCAAAGGTAATGGTTTCCCCCTTTTGAAGTGGATTCCAACATTTCAGCGGAATATTCTGTGCCTTTGCTCTGGCAGCATCAAATTTTCCGCTTCGCTTGATTTCCAGACTATATCCATAACAGGTTACATTATGATTTACACGAAATGCTGTAATCTGATAACCGTAAAGCTCAAAGGTTTCCTCCAGCTTTGTCAGCTCTATACAATGAATCTCAAAGGGGAGTTCCGGTGCAATGACCCGAAGGGCTGATACTACCCGTACCAGCCCTTTGGGTCCGATTAAAGTCAGAGGTTCGGTCCGCTCTGCATTTCCCATAGTGAGCAAAAGCCCCGGCAGCCCGCTGATATGGTCTGCATGGTAATGGGTAAAACAGATGACATCAATAGGCTTAAAGCTCCACCCCTTTTCCTTTACTGCAACCTGTGTTCCTTCTCCGCAGTCAATCATCAGATTGCTGCCATTATATCTTGTCATTAAAGATGTTAATTTTCTTCTTGGCAAAGGCATCATGCCGCCAGTACCAAGCAGGCATACATCCAACATTCTATCTTCCTCGTTTCTGTTTCTTTCCGGGAAATACTTGTGTCCCGGTGTTTCCTATCATAGCACACATTTTTTTCTGCTACAACAATTCATTTTCTGTTTTTATTTCCACAGGAATCTGAAAAGAAGCTATCCATTTATCATAACAATCCTCACATAAATCAAAATCATGGATTTCCCCGTCTTTTTCTGAAAAATACCCCCACTGTACATGACCGGAGAATACCCCTTCTGCAATCCTGTCCCTGTCTGTTCTTATCTGTTTTCCGCAGCAGTTGCAGAAAATTTCTAAAGAATGTGGTTTTGTCTGTTCTGTGTATTTTCTCATATGTTTCCTCCAAGCTGTGAAAGATTTTGGGGTTACAAAAGGATTATACAAAATTCCTTTTCAAAATCCCAGTGGGAATTAGCTGTAAATTTAGAAAAAGATAGCAGGTTTGCTATCTTTTACACATCACAATCCCATCTTCTTTTGGGTCTTCATAAAAATTCTTCCGGATTCCCATTCTGACAAACCCTGTCTTTTCATACAGAGCAATGGCTTTTTCATTACTCTTTCGCACTTCCAGAAAGAAAGAGTCTACCCCTCTCTTCTGTCCTGCTTCCTCCAAAGCAATTAAAAGGGCTGTGCCGATTTTCCTGCCCTGTCGATCTTTTTTTACAGATACGTTGGTAATCTCTCCCTCGTCAAGAGCAATCCACATGCCTGCATAACCCACAGGCGTTTCTTCCTCCCATGCAGTGAGATAGAGAGCATGCTCATCTCTCACTGCGTCCAAAAATCCCTTTTTACTCCAGGGCTTTGAAAAATTCTCTGCCTCTATGGCTGCAATTTCCTGCACCTCTTTTTCCGTCATTTCACAAATTTTAAGCATGCTCTTTGGCCAGGCGTTCTGCCCTCTCCCTTTCTGCCTGAGATACACGCAGATAATCCGGCTGATGCTCTGCCGCTGTTTCTGCTTTCCCCTGCTCAAAATAAAGTGCTCCAAGGGCTGCCACTGCTCCGGCTCTCTGACGGTTCAAATGTGCCGGTGCAAAACTGTAGGGTACCCGACACTTTTCCTCTATCAGCTCCTGAAATACTGGTACGCCGTCCCCTAAGAAAATAATACTTTTGCCCAACGCATTCAACTGCTCCAGAAGCTTTTCCATAGGAAGGGCATCCTGATCCTGTATGGTTTTCAGCCCATGGTTTTCAAAGGCATAAATTCCTGTGTAAACCTGCTTCCTTCTGGCGTCCATAATCGGACAAATCAGAGTGTCTTCATCTGTGTCATACAAATTATAAGCTAGCGCCTCCACGGTGGGTACACCAATTAAAGGCTTGCCTAAAGCCAGACCCAGTCCTTTGGCAGTTGCAGAGCCTATGCGAAGCCCTGTAAAAGAACCGGGGCCTGCTGCCACTGCTATGGCGTCAATACTTCCCAAATCCAAATTCACTGCTTTTTTGATTTCGTCCAGCATGGGCAGCAGTGTCTGGGAATGTGTCTTCTTATAATTCATGGTATATTCCGCAACCAGTATATCGTCCTCCACAAGCGCTACAGACGCTACCAGCCCGGAGCTGTCAAGTGCCAGTATTTTCATAATGTCTTCCTTCCTCTCTTACACGCTTTCCGTTTCCTCGATTTTATCCATTCCATCTATGGTAATTTTCCGGTAATCAAACCCTTTCTGCGGGGCTTTTTCTATGGTAATGGAAATCACATGTTCAGGCAAAAGTTCTTCAATCAGCTCTGCCCACTCAATCAGACAGATTCCTTCTCCGAAAAAATAATCATCATAACCGATTTCTTCCATTTCTTCAATATCCCCAATACGATACACATCAAAGTGATAAAAGGGCAGTCTTCCGCCTTCATATTCCTGTATAATGGTAAAAGTAGGGCTGTTTACCGGCTCGTTAATGCCAAGCCCCTTTGCCACCCCCTGGGTAAACACAGTTTTCCCCACACCCAAATCTCCATTTAAGGTATAAATCTGTCCTGCCCTTGCCTGCCTGCCCAGCTTTTCCCCAAGCAGGAATGTTTCCTTTGCACTATTTGTTTCTATAATCATAGGTAATCCTCTTTTTCTCTTTGCTTTTCACCTTTTTCTGCATGTTTCAGTATAGCATACAAAATTGTGGCTTGCACCTTTTATTTTTTCCGCTTATAATGTTCTTCATAATAATGTAAATAAAAGGAGATTTTATTATGGCAAATCCAGTTGTAACCATTACAATGGCAAACGGCGATGTAATGAAAGCAGAATTGTATCCTGAAATCGCCCCAAATACTGTAAATAACTTTATCAGCCTGGTAAAAAGCGGTTTCTATGACGGTCTGATTTTCCACAGAGTGATTCGCGGCTTTATGATTCAGGGCGGCTGCCCGGACGGTACAGGTATGGGCGGTCCCGGCTACTCTATCAAAGGCGAATTTTCTCAGAACCACTTTGAAAACAACCTGGCACATACTCCTGGCGTTCTGTCTATGGCAAGAGCTATGCACCCGGACTCTGCGGGCAGCCAGTTCTTCATCATGCATGAAACCTCTCCGCACTTAGACGGCGCTTACGCCGCTTTCGGAAAAGTGATTGAAGGCATGGACGTGGTAAACAAAATTGCAGAAACACGCACAGACTACAGCGACCGACCTTTAGAAAAACAGGAAATCTCTTCTATGACTGTAGAAACCTTTGGTGTGGATTATCCGGAACCGGAAAAATGCTAATCCTTTAATTATCAAAAAGAAGATGTACCCCATCTGAGAGTGCAAAATATACTTCTTTGATATCTGTGACAGAGGCTTGCCCGCTGGTGGCTTCTGTCACAGTTTTTTTTATTCTGCCTTCCTCTGACGCAGGAATAAGCACCTGCATTTTCACATCTTCCCCGTAAGTGGAATCCATAATGGGAATCTCGTTTTGTGCAAAAAGATACTGCAGCTTTCCTACGCTGTTGTAATCGGTTCCCACCTCAGTCAGAATCCCGTGCTTCTTTGTAATAATCCGGCTGTCAGCCAATCCCTCCTGTACAGCTTTGGAATACGCCCGTACAAGCCCTCCGGTTCCCAGAAGAGTACCGCCGAAATACCGTGTCACCACCACGGCTGTATTGTACAGGTCTTCTCCCAAAAGCACCTCCAGCATGGGCTTTCCTGCGGTTCCCTGTGGTTCTCCGTCATCGCTGCAGCGCATAAATTCCCTGCGTTCCCCAATGACATAGGCAGAGCAATTATGCCTTGCGTCCCAGTATTTCTTTTTCATTTCTTCTATAAACTGCAGCGCCTCTTCCTCTGAATTTACCGGGCGCACAGTTGCGATAAAACGGGACTTTTTTTCTACAACTTCTCCTGTCCCGCCCTGATATACGGTTTTGTATTGTTCCAGCATAAGCTTCCTCACTTCTTTTTTTCTTTCCTCTGTATTTTAGCATACTTTTTTCCAAACCGGGAACATTTATGAATAAAAAATGAAATTCCCCTCCCTGCGCCGAAGATTCTTGAATTAGGTTCAGCCATTTGTTATAATGGACGGGAAAAGGAGGCAAACTACATGAATTTTGGAAAACGTGCCGTAAATAAGAAACGAAATGATTTGACCTCCCATTCTACCATGATGGGGAAAAAAGCAAATGTTTCTTTTCTGCGTATCATTTTCATCTCTCTGATGGCTTTGCTGGTTATCGTGGGCTGCACTGGTATCGGCGCATTAAGAGGACTGATAGACAGCGCACCGGACGCTTCAGAGGTCAACATTGTCCCTGCAGGAGAGGCGACCTTTGTCTATGACGCCAATGGCAACCAGCTTCAAAAGCTTACCGCCCCCAATTCTAACCGTATGTCGGTTCCCATTGAGAAGATTCCGCTGGACTTACAGCATGCGGTAGTGGCGATTGAAGATGAACGTTTCTATGAACACAATGGTATTGATATAAGAGGTATTCTCCGTGCCGGAGTCAGAGGTCTTGCAAATGGCGGAAACTTTACAGAAGGCGCCAGTACCATTACACAGCAGCTTTTGAAAAACACCGTTTTTACAGGCTGGACCAACGAATCTGTGGTACAGCGGTTCAAACGTAAATTCCAGGAACAGTATCTGGCAATCCAGTTAGAAAAACAGGTAAAGGACAAAGATGTCATTCTGGAAAATTACCTGAACACCATTAACCTGGGAAACGGAAACTATGGCGTACAGGCTGCGGCTCAGGGCTACTTCGGCAAGGATGTCAGTGATTTAACCCTTTCCGAATGTACCGTCATTGCCGGAATCAGCCAGAACCCCACCAAGTTTAATCCGGCTGTGTATCCTGAAAAGAACGCCCAGAGAAGAAAAGACGTTCTGGACCATATGCTGGATCAGGAATACATTACCAAAGAACAATATGATGAATGTCTTGCCGATAATGTATATGAACGGATTCAGGCAGTGGAACAGACCCAGGAGGAAACTAATAAAACCTACAGCTATTTTATTGATGAACTTACAGAACAGGTCGTAAAGGATTTGCAGGAGCAGAAGGGCTACACCGAGGCTCAGGCGTATTCTGCTCTTTACAGCGGCGGTCTGCGTGTCTACACCACACAGGATCCTGCCATTCAGCAGATTTGCGATGAGGAATATGCAAATCCCGATAATTTCCCTGCCGGAAGCCAGGTAACTCTGGACTATGCCCTTACTGTAAAGCACCCAAACGGAGAGCAGGAAAATTACAGCAAGGAAATGCTGCAGGAATATTTTATACAAAACGAAGATGCAAACTTCACATTGCTCTTTAACAGCGCAGAAAGCGCACAGGCACATGTTGACGCCTACAAAGCAGCAATTCTGGCAGACGGAAGCCAGGTGGTCAGTGAAAGCATTCATATGACTCCCCAACCTCAGTCCTCCATTACCATTATTGACCAGCACACCGGCTATGTGAAGGCAATCGTAGGCGGAAGAGGTGAAAAATCTTCCAGCCTTACCTTAAACCGCGCGACCAACACCCTGCGTCAGCCTGGTTCTACCTTTAAACCCCTGGCTGTGTACGCCGCTGCTTTAAATGAGGGAGGCATGACACTGGCAACCACCTTTAAGGACGAGCCTTATACCTATGCCAACGGACAGCCTCTGTACAACTATGACCACCAGTATCACGGAACCGTATCCATGCGGACAGCCATTATGAAATCTTACAACATTCCGGCTGTACTGGCTATGGAAGAGATTACTCCTGAGGTGGGAGTGGAATATTTGAAAAAATTCGGATTCACCAGTATTTTAGATGAACCAAAGGAAATTCCGACAGGAAGCGGAGATTTCTATACAGACAAAAATCTCCCTACTGCCCTTGGAGGTATTACTCAGGGTGTCAGCAATCTGGAACTGACTGCTGCTTATGCAGCCATTGCCAACAACGGAACCTATATTAAACCTGTATTCTATACAAAGATTTTGGACGCAGACGGCAATGTAGTTATTGACAACACACCGGAAAAGACAACAGTCCTCAGGCCAAGCACTGCTTATCTTCTTACCAGCGCTATGGAAGACGTTGTAAATCAGGGTACTGGTACCAGACTGCAGCTAAGCAACATGCCTGTAGCCGGAAAAACCGGTACAACAGATAACTACAAAAACCTGTGGTTCTCCGGCTTTACACCGTATTATACCTGTTCTGTATGGGCAGGATATGATGACAATACCGTACTTCCTCAGGGAACTGCCCGCACTTACCAGCAGACCTTATGGAAGAAAATCATGCAGAGAATCCACACGGATTTGCCCAAAACAGAGTTTAAAATGCCCTCCACTGTAGAGGAGGCTTCTATTTGTACCAGCACAGGACTTCTGGCAACTTCAAGTTGTAATGCTGTGACAGAGCTTTTTGATACAGAACAGCTTCCAAAGAAATACTGCTCCGGTCATTACCGCCCGAGTTATAACTACGAGTCTGAACCAGACTCCGGAAGCGGAGAAACAGCTCCGGAAGAACCGCAGCCGGATAATCCGGTAACCGAACCGGAACAGACACCTCCGGAAGCGCCAAATCCGGAAACACCACCGGAAACGCCTCCGACTGAAACTCCTGTAGAGCCCCCGGAAGCACCACAGGAAACGCCTCCGGCTGAAACTCCTGCAGAGTCCCCGGAAGCATAAAGGAGAAAAAAAGCTGCCGCATCGGACAGCAATCAGAAGGATTCTATATTGAACTTTCTGATACGCATGCCGATGGGGCAGCTTTTTATTTGCTTAAAATCAGTTTTGCAGCTCCGCAGATTCCTGCATCATTCCCCAGAGTTGCCAGCTTAATCTGTGTATCCTTACAGGCCGAAAAAGCATATTTCCGGTAGCAGGCTTCCACACAGTCTACCAGAACCTGTCCTGCTTTTGAAACGCCGCCTCCCAGTACAATGACGTCCGGATCCGCTACACAGGCAAAGACAGCAAGCGCTCTTCCCAGATATTCTGCGAACTCCTCTACAATGTCTGCGGCCAGAGAATCCTGTTCTTTATATGCATCAAACACATCTTTTGCAGTAACAGAATCCTTCTGGCGAAGCACAGAGTCCTTCCCAGATGTTTCCAGGGCCTTTCTTGCCAGGGAGGCAATTCCTGTTGCAGAAGCATACTGCTCCAAACAGCCTTTATTTCCGCAGTTGCAGGCTCTCTCTTCCTTTGGGTTGATAACTGCATGCCCAATTTCTCCTCCTGCTCCATGAGCCCCTGTGATAATTTTTTCATTGACGATAATTCCGCCTCCCACACCAGTACCAAGAGTCGCCATAATCAGGTTCTTTGCCCCTTTTCCGCCGCCCTTCCACATTTCACCAAGTGCGGCTACATTAGCGTCATTTCCTGCCTTAACCGGCATACCAACCAACTCTTCCAGCTCTTTTTCCACATTTTTTCTGCCCCAATGAAGATTTACAGCACAGGCAATTTCACCATTTTCTTCAATTGGTCCTGGAAGACCGATTCCCACGCCTGCTGTTTCTTCTTTTGGAATTCCCTTTTCCTTCATTTTCTTTAAAATTCCCGCTGCAATATCAGGAAGAATGTTGATCCCCTGGTCTTCTGTTCTTGTTGGAATTTCCCACTTTTCCTCAATCGTTCCGTCTGTAAGAAACAATGCACATTTAATACTGGTTCCGCCTACATCAATCCCGAAACAATACTTACTCATTCTACTCTTCTCCCTCTTCTCTTTTTTTCGCCATATTTTCCTGTACACGACGGTACAGTTCCTGCGCTGCATTATACCCCATTTTCTTCTGTCTGTGGTTGACTGCCGCAGACTCTACAATAACTGCCAGATTTCGTCCCGGACGGATAGGAAGGGAATGACATACAATCTTGTTTCCTAAAAATTCTGTATACTCCTCCTCCATGCCCAGGCGGTCATATTCCTTATCCCGGTTCCATTCCTCCAGCTTAATTACCAGGTCAATGGACTGGGTATCCTTTACACTTTCTACACCAAACAGGGTTTTGACATCAATAATTCCGATTCCCCGAAGCTCAATAAAATGGCGGGTAATATCCGGTGCGGAACCCACCAGGGTTACGTCGCTGACACGGCGCAGTTCTACCACATCGTCACTTACAAGGCGGTGTCCCCTTTTAATCAGCTCCAGAGCAGCCTCGCTCTTTCCTATACCGCTTTCCCCCATAATCAATACGCCTTCTCCGTATACGTCCACCAGGACGCCATGAATAGAAATACAGGGAGCAAGCTGTACATTTAACCAGCGAATAATCTCTGCCATAAATACAGAAGTTGTATTTTGTGTTACCAGAACAGGAACCTCATATTTGCGGGCAAGACTTAACATATCTTCGTCCGGCTCCGTCATGGTTGTAAACACCACGCAGGGAATCTTGCTGGCAACAAAACGCTCAAAGGCCCTCATTTTTTCTTCTCTTTTTAAATGGAGCAGATATGTGTATTCTACATAACCGATAATCTGCACACGCTCATTTTCAAAATGCTCCAGATATCCGGTAAGCTGCAGCGCCGGACGGTTGATTTCCGGTGTGTTAATGCGCTTTCCTGAGGTGTCAATTTCCGGTGTTTTATTATACAGGTTTAATTCCTGTATCATTTTATTTAGTTCTACACCCTTCATGTCTTATTCTCCTTCTGTGTCTGTCTTTTGATTCTTTCTTTATTCTATCATATGGGACATACAAGTTCAACACGGGACTGTGCTTTCTCACGGCTTCTTATGAAAAAACTCATAAACCTGGAGGGCTGCCCTTTCATTCATGGATTCTACTTGGCTCAATTCCTCCACAGTTGCCTCCCGCAGCCCTTCCAGCCCCTTAAAGTGCTTCATCAGAGCCTTTCTTCTGGCAGGGCCGATACCTGGAATATCGTCCAGAACAGAATGTACCTGTCCCTTGCTTCTCAGAGAACGGTGATACTCAATGGCAAACCTGTGCGCCTCGTCCTGAATACGGGTAATCAGTTTAAAGCCCTCACTGTCCCGACTTATAGGAATTTCCTCGTTGTTAAAATAAAGCCCCCTGGTACGGTGCTTATCGTCCTTTACCATACCGCAGACAGGAATGGCAAGCTGCAGCTTTTCCAGTACAGCCAGGGCAATGTTCACCTGCCCTCTTCCACCGTCCATCATAAGTAAATCCGGAAATCTTGTAAAACTGCCATAAGCATTATCCAAATCCTCACTTTTTCGCTCCTCCTGTTCATTCATGCCATGAACAAAGCGTCTGGTCAATACTTCCTCCATACTGGCATAATCGTTTGGTCCTTCCACAGATTTAATTCGGAATTTCCGGTAATCGCTGCGTTTGGGTTTTCCCTTTTCATACACTACCATGGAACCAACAGACTGAAATCCGCTGATATTGGAAATATCAAAGGCTTCAATCCGGTTAATCTCCTGCATGCCCAGAAGTTCTGCAATCTCCTTTACAGCCCCAATGGTTCTTCCTTCCTCCCGCTTAATCCGTTCCTTATCCTGACGAAGTACCATTTTCGCATTCTGATAAGCCATTTCCACCAGTTTTTCCTTGGTTCCTTTTTTGGGAATGGAAATATGAACTCGTCTGCCCTTGCGGCTCTCCAGCCACTGTTCCAGAAGCTCCCGGTCCTCGATTTCTTCCTGCAGCATAATTTCCCTCGGAATAAAGGGTGTCCCTGCATAAAACTGCTTTAAAAAGCTGGACAGCATTCCGCTGCGGTTCTCTCCGGGCGCCGTTTTCATATAAAAATGATCTCTGCCAATGAGTTTCCCGTCCCGGACAAAAAACACCTGCACTACTGCATCATCATTTTCCATAGCCGCTGCAATAATATCCTTATCTTCTCCGGGGTGGTCGGTAATCTTCTGCCTTTCCCCTGTTTTCTCCACGCTCTGCATCAAGTCCCGGTACTGGGCTGCTTCCTCAAATTTCAGTTCTGCTGACGCCTGCAGCATTTTCTCTTCCAGCTCTTTTAAAATCGCCTTGTGATTGCCTCCAAGAAAATCAAGAAGAGCATCTACCTGCTTTCTGTACGCTTCCTTTGAAATATACCCCTGACAGGGCGCCTGGCACTGCTTAATATGATAGTAAAGGCAGGGTCTTTCTTTCCCTGTATCTCTGGGCAGATTCCGGGTACAGGTACGCAGGTGATACAGCTTTCTGGTAAGCTCAATCACGTCCTTTACTGCGCCGGCGCTGGTATAGGGGCCAAAGTACTTTGCCTTATCTTTCTTCATGCTTCTGGCTGTCATAATTCTGGGAAAATCCTCCCCCACTGTCACCTTGATAAAGGGATAGTTTTTATCGTCCTTGAGCATGGTGTTATACTTCGGCTTATGCTCCTTAATCAGATTGGATTCCAATACCAACGCCTCCAGCTCGGAATCTGTAACAATATATTCAAAACGTTCAATCTGTTCTACCATCTGCTCCTTCTTAATTCCCAGATTGCGGCTCTTCTGGAAATACTGCCTGACTCTGTTTTTCAAACTAATGGCTTTCCCCACATAAATAATGGTATCATTCCGGTCATGCATAATATAGACGCCCGGCAGTGCGGGAAGTTTTTTCAGTTCTTCCTCTATGTGAAACATGTCTTCCTCCTTTAAAAAGAATTTCGCGAAATAAAAAGAGCCGCAAGCTGCGTTTCTGCATTCCGGAAATATCTGCAATACTCCTGTATGCTGTATGATGCCGCAGCTCCGGCTCTCCTATTCAAATTCTATCCCGTTAAAATGATTCCTGCACAGATGCTTCTGATTCTTCTGAAGTTTCCAAATCCGGCTTCTCTTCCTTCGGTATCTCCCCATGCTCCGAGTCTGCCTGCAAAACCGGAACACTTTCTTCCGCGGTCTGCACTGCCAGTTTTTCTTCTACCCGGCTTTTCTCCTCCGGTTCTTTGATTCCCTTTGCCTCATGGAAAATTTTCATAAACTCCTTGCCGGTAATGGTTTCCTTCTGAATCAGGAATTCTGCAATTTTGTCCATAACGTCCCTATTTTCACTGAGCAGTCGTTTTGCTTCATCATAAGACTTTTTCAGAAGTTTCATAACCTCATGGTCAATCTCTGTTGCTGTGGAATCTCCGCAGTTTAACACAGCTCTGCCGTCCAGATATTGATTCTGAGATTCTGCCAGTCCCATAAGTCCAAAGCGATCTGACATACCGTACTGGGTAATCATAGCTCTTGCCACTTTTGTCGCCTGCTCAATGTCATTGGCAGCTCCTGTAGTTACGGTGTCAAACACCAACTCCTCTGCAGCACGTCCCCCCAGATAGCCCACCAGCATGGCCTCCAGCTCTTTTCTGGTATTTAAAAACTTCTCTTCCTCCGGAACATGCATAACATAGCCCAGAGCACCCATGGTTCTGGGGACAATGGTAATTTTCTGTACCGGCTCAGAGTCTTTTTGAAGGGCGCTTACCAGAGCATGTCCAACCTCATGGTAAGAAACGATTCTCCGCTCTTCTGAACTTAAAATCCTGTCTTTCTTTTCCTTACCAACCAATACCACTTCCACTGCTTCCAGCATATCTTTCTGCGAAACTGCATTTCTTCCATTTTTAACTGCCAGAATCGCTGCCTCGTTCATCATATTTGCCAGGTCAGAGCCAACGGCTCCTGAAGTCGCCAGAGCAATGGCATCTAAATCGACCGTTTCATCTAAAGACACATTCTTTGCATGTACCTTTAAAATACTCACACGTCCCTTTAGATCCGGGCGGTCCACAATAACACGGCGGTCAAAACGTCCCGGACGCAGAAGAGCCGGGTCCAGAACCTCCGGACGGTTGGTTGCCGCCAGAATCAGAAGGCCCTTTGATGTATCAAAGCCGTCCATCTCTGCCAGAAGCTGATTTAAAGTCTGTTCCCGCTCATCATTGCCTCCGTAACGGGAATCACGGCTTTTCCCAATGGCGTCTACCTCGTCAATAAAAATAATGCAGGGAGCGTTCTTTTTGGCCTCCTCGAACAAATCCCGGACACGGGACGCACCTACACCGACAAACATTTCCACAAAGTCCGAACCAGACAGAGAGAAAAACGGCACCTGTGCCTCTCCTGCCACTGCCTTTGCCAGAAGGGTCTTTCCTGTTCCCGGAGGACCTACCAAAAGCGCACCTTTTGGCAGCTTTGCACCAATAGCTGTATATTTGCCCGGATTGTGGAGGAAATCCACCACCTCCTGGAGAGATTCCTTTGCCTCGTCCTGACCAGCCACATCTTTAAAGGTAATGCCGGTTTCCTTCTGCACATAGGCTTTTGCCTTGCTTTTTCCCACACCCATCATACCGCCGCCGCCATTCATGCGCTTAAATACCAGCGGAAACAGCATAATCATCAGCAGTATGGGCAGCACCAGTCCCAAAATACTCAAAACCGCTTCCATAACCGGATTAGGCTCTTCTCTCCGGAACTCAATATCTGTTTTTTCCAGACGCTTTGTCAGCTCGTCCAGGCTTTCTGCCAGGGCGGTGTAAACCTTTGCAGGCTGCCCCATTATGTTCTGCTCCTTTAAGGTAATTTCCAGTGTATTGGACTTAATCACAACCTTCTTCACGTCATTGTCTTCTACCATTTCAATAAACTCACTGTATGGTATTTTATTGCTCTGATTTCTTGTCATAAAACTAAACAGATTTATGAACAGCAATCCAAACATCAGACATATGACCAGAACCAGCAATGACTGTTTATTCTTAGGTCCGTCATTCTTGGGACCTTTATTCTGATTTTGCTCCATTTCTTTCCTCCTCATATAATCTCTTCTATTATAAAGATTACAGGATTATAAATCAACAGCAAGATTATGAAAAACCATGTACTTTTATTAAACTTTTGTAAATTTACACAAAATAAAAGATTTTCGCGGTTTTCACTGGAATCCCCCCACAAGTTGTAGTATACTAACGCAGTACTTGATACAAAATTAAGAGAAAAGGGGCAATTAAAACATGAAAATAGGATTTGATAATGACAAATATTTATCCATGCAGTCCGAACATATTAAAGAACGTATCAGCCAGTTTGACAACAAACTGTACTTGGAATTCGGCGGCAAGCTTTTTGACGATTACCATGCTTCCAGAGTTTTGCCGGGATTTGCCCCGGACAGTAAGCTGAAAATGCTGGAACAGCTTTCTGACCATGCGGAAATCGTTATTGTTATCAGCGCTGGTGATATAGAAAAAAATAAGGTCCGCGGAGATTTAGGAATCACCTATGACATTGATGTTCTGCGCCTGATTGATGCCTTCAAGGAAAGAGGCTTCTTTGTAGGCAGTGTTGTCATCACACAATATTCCGGACAGGCAGGCGCTATGGCATTTAAAGGCAAGCTGGAAAATCTGGGAATCAAAGTGTACCTTCACTACCCTATTGCCGGATATCCAAGCAATATTCCCTTCATTGTCAGCGATGAAGGCTATGGAAAAAATGAATATATTGAAACCACACGCCCACTGGTTATTGTGACAGCTCCGGGTCCGGGAAGTGGAAAAATGGCAACCTGTCTTTCTCAGCTTTATCACGAGCACAAGCGGGGAATACATGCAGGCTATGCCAAGTTTGAAACCTTCCCAATCTGGAATATTCCGCTGAAGCACCCGGTCAATCTTGCATATGAGGCCGCTACTGCGGACTTAAACGATGTCAACATGATTGACCCTTTCCACCTGGAAGCTTATGGAGAAACCACGGTAAACTACAACCGCGACGTGGAAATTTTCCCGGTACTCAGCGCTATCTTTGAACGTATCTTTGGTAAATGCCCATATCAGTCCCCTACAGACATGGGTGTCAACATGGCTGGAAACTGCATCATTGATGACGAGGTCTGCAGGGAAGCTTCCAGACAGGAAATTATCCGCAGATACTATCAGGCTCTTGAAAACCGCCTGGAAGAATCCAGCACGGATGAAGAAGTCTTCAAACTGGAACTTCTGATGAAGCAGGCAGGTGTTTCCACTGAAAACCGCCGCGTCACCACAGCGGCTTTAGAACGCGCAGAGGCTACCGGCGCTCCGGCGGCTGCCATTGAACTGGAAGACGGAAGAATTCTCACAGGAAAAACTTCAGACCTTTTAGGCGCTTCCGCTGCCCTTTTGTTAAACACCTTAAAGGAACTGGCAGGACTACCTCACAAGCTTCATGTGCTTTCTCCTTCTGCCATTGAGCCGATTCAGAAATTAAAAACGGATTATCTGGGAAGCAAAAACCCCAGACTGCACACAGATGAAGTACTCATCGCTCTTTCCAGCACCGCTGCTGCCAGTGATGTGGCAAAACTGGCTCTGGAACAACTTCCAAAGCTGAAGGGCTGTCAGGTTCATTCCTCTGTCATGCTCTCCACTGTGGACAAAAAAGTCTTCAAAAAGCTGGGCATACAGCTTACCTCAGAACCTGTGTATGAGCATAAGAAAATTTATTAATTACACAACCTATGCCAAGGGGCTGCGAAAACCAGCCCCTGTTTTTGCCCCCTATCTTTCTTAATATAGTAAAAAAGACTGATACAGGAAGCGCCTGACGGGAATAGAAATCTCTTCTATCCCCCCAACAGTGCTTGCATGTACCAGCTCTTTTTATATATTTTCCCTTATTTCTCAGTCTTCATATCCGTTTGGATTGTTAGACTGCCATCTCCAGGAATCTTCGCACATTTCTTTAATTCCGTTTTCCGCTTTCCATCCTAATTCCTTATAGGCCTTATCTGCGCTGGAATAGCAGGTTGCAATATCTCCTGCACGGCGTGGCTTAATCACATACGGAATTTTTACACCTGTAGCTTCTTCAAAATTTTTTACAATGTCCAGAACGCTGTATCCGTTTCCTGTGCCCAGGTTGTAAACAGACAGTCCTGAATTGTCTTCGATTTTCTTTAAAGCTTTTACATGACCTTTTGCCAGGTCTACTACATGGATATAATCTCTTACGCCTGTTCCGTCATGGGTATCATAATCATTCCCAAATACACCCAGCTCTTTTAATTTTCCTACAGCTACCTGTGTGATGTATGGCATTAAATTGTTTGGAATACCGTTTGGATTTTCTCCGATGGTACCGCTCTTATGTGCGCCAATTGGATTAAAGTATCTTAAAATAACCACATTCCATTCCGGATCTGCCTTCTGAATGTCAGTCAGAACCTGCTCTAACATGGATTTTGTCCAGCCGTACGGATTTGTGCAGGTTCCCTTCGGGCATTCCTCTGTAATAGGAATAAACGCCGGATCGCCGTATACGGTTGCTGAGGAAGAAAAGATAATGTTCTTTACTCCGTGCTTTCTCATCACATCAACCAGAGTCAGTGTACCTGCAATGTTGTTTTCATAGTATTCCCACGGTCTTTCTACAGACTCGCCTACAGCCTTTAATCCTGCAAAGTGAATACAGGAATCAATAGACTCTTTTTCAAAAATTTCATTTAAAGCCGCTCTGTCTAAGATATCAGCTTTATAAAATTTTACAGGCTTTCCTGTAATTTTTTCTACTCTTTCCAGGGATTTTTCACTGGAGTTGGAAAGGTTATCCACAACGACTACATCATATCCTGCACTCTGAAGCTCCACTACTGTATGGCTGCCAATATATCCGGCACCGCCTGTTACTAAAATTGCCATTCTTTTATTCCTCCTTTGAGAAATTGAATATTTTTCATGTTCCAAAACATTTTCTATGTTTGTTTCTATGCTACCACTTTCTTATGGAAAATTCAAGCAAACTTACAAACTATCTGTATTTGTTTACAATTTCATTCATCTGTTCCCATTTTTCTTCCATATCCCTTACCAGCTTGAACTGTGTTCTGCAGCGATCCAGATTATGTCCTTCTCTGTGTATCTTAAAGTAATGATCGCCTTCCAGATAGTCTGTCAGAAAACGCATACCGCATTCATAGGTCATCGTCATGGCGCCTACTGGAAGCATATCCAGTTCTTCTTTTGTCAGACTTCCCTTGCAGCCTTCCACAAAGCCCTTTGTATACAGTTCAAACAGCTCCATGCTGCAGGAAACCTTGGATAAATCCGGTTCATCCTCTGCACCTGTGCTGGCTCCAAAGCGAATAGAATCCCCAAAATCATTAACTGCCAGCCCCGGCATAACGGTATCCAGGTCAATGACGCAGATAGCCTTTCCTGTAGCATTGTCAATCATAATATTGTTCAGCTTGGTGTCATTATGTGTCACACGCAAAGGCAGCTTTCCTTCTGCCTGCATATCGCAGAGCTTATGTGCCAGAGGTTCTCTGTCCAGTACAAACCGAATTTCCTCCTGTACATCTGCCGCTCTTTTGCACACATCTGCTTCCACAGCCTTTTTAAAAGTATCCAGACGTTTCACCGTGTTGTGGAAATCCTGAATGGTTTCATGAAGCGTTTCTGCAGGATAATCTGCCAGAAGTCCCTGGAAATTTCCAAATGCCACAGCGCTCTCATAAAAGTCCTCTTTTTTCTCTACCAAATCATAAGTCATGGCATCTTCAATAAAAAGATAGGCTCTCCAGTAATCCCCGTCTGTATCTGCATAAAAGAATTTTCCCTGCTTTGTAGGCACCAGATTTAAGGTTTCTCTATCGGGATTTCCCCCTCTTTCTTCAATTTTCTTTCTCAGCCAGGAAGTAACACCCTCCACATTCTCCATAAGCTCTTCCGGGTGAAGGAAAATTTGGGTGTTCATTCTCTGGAGAATATATCTTTTCGTTTTCCCTTCCTCCTGAAAAGTCACACGAAAAGTATCATTAATATGTCCACTTCCGTAAGGAATACCTTCTGTATAAGTTCCCTCAAACTGAAACTGTTCAATTACTTCTCTTTTAATTTCTGCCATTTCCTATTTTTCCTCCCACAGTTTTTCCGGATATAAGCCGCTGTCTTTTAATGCCTGAATGGCAGCCACTACTACTGGTTTGTCCTCTTTGTAGGTAACACCGTACCATTTGTCCAGAGATTTCAGCACCTCTACCGTTGCTTTTCCCTCTCCCAAAAGTTCATCTACTACAAACGGAAGGAAATATTCGCATTTTAACGGATTTGCTTCCAGATTTTCGTCCAGGAATTTTGCAAAGCGGTCTTTTAATTCTTTTAAGATACTTTCTGAAAATCCCCACATATTCATGGAAACCACGCTGCCTTCAGGAATCACGGTCCATGTTTTTCCTTCATCTTCTGTATAAGCAGTTTCTGCTCCTCTCTTTTCAATGTGGGTTCTCTCATTGATTTTCTGCAGATAGCTGTTTTCGTCTGTCACACATACGCCTCTGGCAACGTGTCCGTTTTCTGTCAGAGTATTTTCCAGAACATATCCTACCATAGTATAACGATATTTCTCATCGTCCTCATGGGTTGTGAGATAATCATAAATCATCTGGAAAGCATGACTTCCATAGTAGTCGTCTGCATTGATCACTGCAAAAGGCGCGTCCACGGTTCCAATACAACTTAAAATTGCATGTCCGGTTCCCCATGGTTTTACTCTGCCTTCCGGAACCCCATATCCTTCCGGAAGATTGTTTAAATCCTGGAATACATATTCTACATCAATTACCTTGCTCAGTCTGTCCCCAATAGCAGCCTTAAAATCTGCCTCATTTTCTTTTTTGATAATAAAAACAACTTTTTCAAAACCTGCATTTACTGCATCATAGATAGAGAAATCCATAATGATATGCCCCTGCTTATCCACTGGGTCAATCTGTTTCAAACCGCCATAACGGCTTCCCATACCTGCTGCCATAACTACTAAAACTGGTTTTTTCATACATACCTTCTCCTTTGCTTGAGTTCTTGCTTCGTTTTAAGTTATCTTTATTCTATCAAAAAAAAAGCACAAATCCTTTGCACAAACTCATTTGTTTTTGTCACAAATGTGATGCCAGCCATTCCAGCCGGGAAATGGCGTAGCTGAAAAACTCTTTGTAGGATTCACAAAAATAATTTACCTGCTCCTGGGTATAATTTCTTCTGCATCCGCCTCGGCACAGAGGAAACCACTTACACGCCCTGCAGTTTTCTCCTCTTTTCTGTCCCTGAACAAAAAATTCCATTTCCGGCAAAATCCCCTGGAAGAACTGAAAATTTTCGTCCTGCACATTTGCAACTCGACAGTGATCCAACACATAAAAATCACAGGGATACACGCCTCCGTCTGCTTCTATGATATTCTGCATGGAACATCTCCCTGTCTGGGAACAGGCTTCCGGAGGCATTCCCTTTAACATGGACAGCCAGTTATCAAATTCCCGAATAGATACCATTGTGCCTTTCTGAATATCTTCAAACCACAAATCAAACAATTCCTTTAATGCCTCTGCATACACCTTTGGAGTCAAAGACCAGGGGCGCTGTCCTTCTTTTTCGCCCAGGGGATCCAGACACGGAATGTACTGCTGATAATAGAATCCCTCTTTTTTTAAATATCGGTACACAGAAGACACCTTTCTGGCACTCTGTTTTGTAAGGACACAGAGAATATTTACGTCAACATGATTTTCCTGCAGCTTTTTTGCATTTTTCAAAATCATCTGAAATGTCCCCTTGCCTCTTGCGTCCTGGCGATTCCGGTCATGAATTTCTTTTGTACCGTCCAGGGAAATTCCAACCAGAAAATGGTGTTCCTTCAAAAATTCCATCCACCTGTCATCTAACAGAGTTCCGTTTGTCTGCAGACAAAAATACAGCCTTGTCTTTGGCTTTTTATACTTTTCTGTAAACTCTATAAATTTCTCAAAAAATTCCAGACCTGCCAGGGTAGGCTCTCCTCCCTGAAAGCCAAAGGTACAGCTTAACTCCGCTGCTTCCAGTGCCTTTTTTACCACGGTTTCCAAAACATCTTCTTTCATAACGCCATAGGACGCGGTTTCCCGATTTTTACACTCATCTTCATAAAAACAATAAGCGCACCTGAGATTGCAGTTGGAAGACGCTGGTTTCATCATTAATTGTATATGTTTCATTTCCTGCCCCGCCTTTTCTCATTTTTCTTCATTTTATCATATCTCTGTTGTAAATTCATTGATTTTCCCGTCATTTCATGACAGCATATGGATTTTTTCTTTACAATCCAGTATAATAATACTATATTTTCCTATTCTGGAGGTTCAATATGTCATTTACAAGTCTGGAATTAAAACAAGACATTGAGATTAATAAAATTATAACCATTCACTATTTTGAATATATGAGTGATTACAATTTTCCCGGAGAACGGCACGATTTCTGGGAATTTCTTTGCGTAGATAAAGGAGAAGTAGAAGTCTGCGCCGGAAATACCCACCATACCTTAAAAAAAGGAGAGATTATTTTTCACAAGCCAGACGAATTTCACACCGTAAAGGCAAACGGAACCATTGCCCCCAATCTGGTGGTTATCTCCTTTGAGTGTCACTCTCCCTGCATGAAATATTTTGAGAATCTGCTGACCAGCATCGGAGAACAGGAGAGAAAGCTTCTGGCCCAGATTATTTATGAAGCAAAGCACTGTATTGCCACGCCTTTGGATGATCCGGCAACCACAGAAATGATTCGCTGCGAAGAAACCCCTTTTGGTTCAGAACAGTTAATTAAATTATATCTGGAAACACTTTTGATTTTTATGATTCGGCAAATGGACGAGGGAACATTTTCCTCTCCTGCAATCAAATCCATTAAACAGAAAAATGATTCCCTGATTTATAACCGGATTACCACTTATCTGGAGGAACATATCTGCGAACGATTGACCATTGAAACCATATGTCAGGATAACCTCATTGGCCGTTCTCAGCTCCAGAAGCTTTTCCGGGAACAGGCGCACTGCGGTGTTATTGATTATTTCTCTCATTTAAAGATTGAACTTGCCAAGCAACTTATCCGGGAAAATCATCACAATTTCACCCAGATATCCGAATTTATCGGTTATACGTCCATTCATTATTTCTCAAGACAGTTTAAAAAACTGACAGGAATGACACCTTCCGAGTACGCTTCTTCCATTAAAGTTCTGTCTGACAGAAAGTAACCGTAATACCGATACATAAGAATCTGATTCTACTTTCCGTTTTTTTACATTGTGTTTCAATTACTTTCATATTATAATGAAGATATTACGGGAGCAATCCCAGATTAAAGGAGAAGGTATCATGAAAATTTACAAAACAAAAGACTACGAAGAAATGAGCAAAAAAGCAGCCCACATTATTGCATCTCAGGTTATTTTACACCCTGACTGCGTGTTAGGTCTGGCAACCGGCTCTACTCCTGTAGGTACTTACAAAAATCTGGTAAAATGGTATGAAGAGGGTGATTTAGATTTTTCTCAGATTACCTCCTGCAACCTGGACGAGTACAGAGGCTTAAGCGGTGACAATGACCAGAGCTATCGTTATTTCATGAATCATAACCTGTTTGACTCTGTAAATATCCGCAAAGAATGTACTTATGTACCGGATGGTTTAAATGAAGACAGCGATGCAGCATGCAGAGAATACGAAGAAATTATTGCCCGTGCAGGCGGCATCGATTTACAACTTTTAGGTCTTGGACACAATGGACACATTGGATTCAACGAACCAGCAGAAGATTTTCCAAAGACCACACACTGCGTAGACTTAACGGAAAGCACTATTCAGGCAAATAAACGCTTCTTTGAAAACGAAGCTGATGTTCCGCGTCAGGCATATACCATGGGTATTGGAACCATTATGAATGCGAAAAAAATTCTGGTAGTTGTAAGTGGAGAGGACAAGGCAGAAATCCTCAATCAGGTTATCAACGGACCGATTACACCAAAGGTTCCTGCATCTATCTTACAGTTACACCCAGACGTGACTATCGTAGCAGATGAAGCCGCTCTTTCTAAAGTAAAATAATACCTTTCTGAAGGAAAACAAAGGTGCTGCATAACACTACAGAACAAATTCTTCCTATGGAGCTGTATATCAGCAATGGAGAATTTCAGGTATGTATTTATGCAGCGCCCTTTTTATCCTTATAAATGGGATTCTTTATTTCATCTTCTTGATATCCTTCCACTTCACTGTACTTCCGTAATGCATAACAGAAACGCTGTAAATCCGGGCAGATACATGGCAAGATCTGCCAGAGCGATTCCGCAGATACACATGGTTACATTCATGAAAATTGCCAGAAACATCTGCACTCTTTCCATATACTGCTGCAGCTTTTCTGCCTCCTCTTCCTCCTCCTGATGCCAATTATCCAGTCTTTCCTTTATGTTTCTTACACACAGAGGTGCTGCCACCATCAGAAACAAGCTCAGGAACATCAATACCCAGGAAGCTGCTCCAGTAAGATATTTGGACATCTGGCTCAGCATATGTCCTACATCTTCTCCCCAAAAAACAAAAATAATCGAACCTGTCCCTCCTATCACTGCACCAATCAACGCCATAATCACCAGCTGCATCACCGCTGTCTTTTTATCAGTTTCTTTTCTTACCTTATTCTTCTTCATTTTCTTCGTCCTCCTCATACTGAAATATATCCTCCACAGTTACGCAGCATTCCCTGGCAATTCGCAGAGCAAGTGTCACAGACGGAGAATAATCTCCTCTTTCAATTAAACTGATAGTCTGTCTGGAAGCACCAACCCGTTTTCCCAACTCCTGTTGGTTGATACCCAATCTTGCCCTGTATTCTTTCAAGCGATTGTATAGCGGCATTTTCCTGTTCTCCCTTTCCTTTTTTATAAAAGCATTTTATGACTTGTTTCCTTGTCATAATGACAACTTTTCTTGTCATCATCTTAACATATGACAAAGAAAGTTGTCAATACATTTTAAAAAAACGCCCCTTTGGCAACTTCTTCAAAGAAATTTGCCAAAGGGGCGTTCTCATATGAAAAATAAATTTTAAATCAGCCTTTAATACCGCCGGTAACACCGCCGATAATTTTCTCAGACAGGAAAATATACAGAATAAAGGTTGGCAGGAATACAATAACAACTGCTGCAAACATACCTGCCCAGTTTCCTGTATACTGCATGGACTGCAACATACCATACAGACCTACCGCTACAGGACGAAGTTCGTCGCTGTTTGCAAAAATTAATGACAGGAAATACTCATTCCAGATATTAATAAAGTTAAAAATAGTAACTGTTACAATACCGGACTGTGCCATGGGGAACATAATCTTCCAGAAAGTTTTTACCGGAGGACAGCCGTCAATGGCTGCTGCTTCCTCATAAGTTCTGGACAGGTTTGCAAAAAAGGTCAGGAGGAAAATCGTTGTATAAGGAATATTAATTCCAATATACAGGAAAATCAAAGTCACCTTACTTGCCGCCACATTGTTCAGAATTCCCATATTTGCTACCAGACAGAACAGTGGAAGCACAATCATAGTAATGGGAACGCCCATAGCAGAAACAAAACTTGTCTGAATAATCTTGTTTCCTAAAAAGGTAAATCTTGCCAACACATATGCTGCCGGTGCACAAATCAGAATCAATAATGTACAGGCTACTACAGAGTAAAGCAATGAATTCATAAAGAAGGTTGCCACACCGCCTGAACCCCATGCCTTTGCATAGTTTTCAAAGTGAAGACCTGTTGGGAACTTCAAAGCTTTTCCCGCAAAAATATCCGGGGTTGTAGATAAACTTGCTGCAATAATCCAGCCCAGAAGCATTAATGTAAATGCTACCCATAAAATAATGATAATATATCCGGGAGCAAGTTTTAATTCTTTTTTCCAGTTGATTTTATCTTTAACGACTTTCTTTTCTTTTGCCATAAAACTGTTCCTCCCTTCTAAAATTCCAAATCATCATCTTTGATGAACGCATTACAAATCGTAAAGATTAATACTACGCAGATACAAAGAATAATACCAATCGCTGCACCATATCCTGCATTACGTTCTGTTACCGCATTTCCTGCACCGAAAATCTGAGAATACATATACTGTACAGGAACAATGGTTGCTTTATTTGCCGTAACAGAGGAGAACAACTGTGACCATACAAAGAAGCCGGCTGTACTTACAGACCACATAGTAATATTTGTTTTAAACACACCTTTTAACAAAGGTAATGTCATGTAACGGAACTGGTTAAATTTGTTTGCACCGTCCAGAGTTGCCGCTTCGTAAAAATCAGGGCTGATTCGTTCAATGCCGCTCATCCAGATAAGCATATGATAACCAATCATTCCAAAACAATATGCAAACAATAATGCCCAGAATACATGATCCGGCGCTGTCCACTGCGTTTTCGCCAGTTCATGCAGCCCCAGCGCATCTAATACATTTTTCAGAAGACCAAATTTCGGGCTGTATACATACTGAAGCCACATAGTTGCAAGCGCGACTGCACTTACAATATTCGGTAAATAGATAATGGCACGGAAAACTTTTTTTCCTCTGATTCCGCTGGTCAAAATAACTGCAAAAAGCAAAGAAACTGTCATAACAACAATTCCGCCCAAAAGCCAAATCTTTCCAATATTAACCATAGAGGTTCTGAAAATATCTGTTGCAAATAATTTCTGATAGTTTTCAATGCCCACAAATTTCCATAAATCCATACTGTCTGTAACAGAGTCTATTTTAAAGAAACTCATGACAACTGTTCTGACAATAGGATAGAAGAATACAGCCAGGAAAATTAAAACTGCCGGCGTAAGAAAACCAATTATCATTCCTTTATTTTTTTTCATGAGGGTATCTCCTTAAATCAAAATATGGTGGCAGCGCGCTATACGCTCATGCCACCATATCTGCTATACTTCATTAACGTATCTACTTAGCTGTCAAAAGAATTATTTATTCTCCTGCTGCTGATTTACAGGATTTTACAAAGTCATCAGCAGACATGTCGCCAGCCATGAGTTTTACTGTATTTTCGTTTAATACAGGTGTGAGGTCACCATTGTTTTCAGCGCCTACAGCCCAGTCATAGAAAGTACCTGTTGCTTCAAATCCAGGTTTTACAGCTGCCAGTTCTTCCGGCCAAGCATCTGCATTTGCTTTATCAGCAGGAATGGACAGAGATTGTTCTGTCATCTTCTTATCAAAGTCGCCTGTTGTGATATAAGTAATTAATTCCATAGCTTCTTCTGCCATTTTGGAATCTTTATTGATTGCAAATACCTGGTTTGCAATGTTATTTGCTGTGTTGTCATCTGTTCCGTCTTTGACAGATGGATAATTGAAGTAACCCCATGTAAGGTCTTCTGCTGCTGAAGCTTTAATTTCGTTTGGCAGCCAGGAACCACAAATAATAATTGCTGCTTCTCCTGGTGCAAATTCCTGATTCTGTCCTGCAGGATATACGTTAGATGCAATGTTTTCTGAGAAGTAGCCCTTCTTTGCAAAGTCTTCGATATCTTTTGCCGCCTGTAATACTCTTGGGTCGTCCCAATTTACATCTTCTACTTCACCTGCATCTATTTTTTCCTGAATTGCCGGATCGTTTACTAATGCTTTTACACCGTCCTGTCCAAGATAACGTCCTAAATGATATCCCATGAAGGAAGTCATATATGTAGTATCACCTGTGATTGGTGTGATGCCTGCATCTTTTAATTTTCCACAAGCCGCATCGAATTCTTCCCATGTAGTAGGTGCAGCCTCGATTCCTGCTTTGTCAAATAATGTCTGATTGTAGAAGAAGCCAAAGATAGAAGGCTGATACGGAATGGATTTCAGTGTTCCACCACCTGCATTGCGGGCAATCTTGAACAGTGTTTCACTTCCATGTTCTGTTTCATAGTCTTTTGCCAGTTCTTCCAAATCCATCAGGTATTTGCCCCAGGAACCATTGACACGGTTTACGTCCTCATCAAACAGGTCGATGGTCTGTTTTGCATCAAGAGCCGGCTGTAAGCCTTCACGCTGACCATTACGTCCTTTAAACTGAACGTCAACTTTAACGCCTGTATCTTCTGTGTATTTGTCAACTGCCTCTTTGATTACCTTTGCCTGTGGTTCTTCTTCACTCCACATGGACCAGTAAACCAGTTCTTTTCCGCCTTCTTCTTTCTTTGCGCTGTCTGAACCACCGGAAGCAGCATTATCTCCACCGCCGCAGGCTGCCAGAGATCCAGCCATCATAACACAAAGAACCGCACTTAAAATTTTCTTTTTCATGAGAAATTTCTCCTATCGTTCATCGTTCTTTCTTGTGACTCTATAATAGTACAATTTTGCACAAATGTATTTATACTATCTGCTTGTTTGTTTGCACTATCAATGTTTTACTTGAATTTTTGCTGTTTTTCTATAGTTTTTTCACAGCATTTTTCCTAATAACGCTCCCTGTTTTTCGTTTTTTTTCCATCTACTGTGACAAAACCATACAATATGCACAAACTCACTGCCAGTAAAATACACATTCCGCATATGTCCAGATTTCCCACCAGCAGCCCTGAAGCGTTTACCGCCATGTGACACCAGATACCAGCCCACAACGTTCTGTATTTCTTTACAAGGTATCCCAGAAGCAGCCCTATAACAAAGGCATAAGAGGACTGCACTGCATTGCCGTGCATGAATGCAAAAAGAACCGCCTGAAAAACATTGGCCAGGGCAAAAGAAAACTCTTTCTCTAAAATTCCAAGGGTCAGTCCACGAAAGACTGCTTCCTCAGCCAAAGGCGCCAGAAGGGCTGTATAGAGAACAGAAAAAAAAGAGGGAGCCAGCATACCCAGGTTTTCAAGCACCTTTCCGTACTCCTCCATGGCTTTTGGAAACAGCATATCTGCCCCTGAAAGAAGCAGACTGAAAAAAAGCTGCAGCGTCAGACCTAAAAACAGCAGAGCTGCCATGGAAAAAGGGGTTATTTTCCCTTTCTCCTGCTTTTCTCTTTTTTGCAGCCAGATATATCCTGCTGCAAAAGTCACGGCATTTGCAAGAATGGATATCACATAGGGAAGTTCTCCTGTCAGAATCCAGGAGCTGTCCTTCCCCAAAATTGTCATTCCCATCAAAAGAAACAGGCTGGTGACAGTACTCTGAAGCCCCAGCCAGAAAAACATGGGAAGCAGACTTTTTAAGATACACCCGGCTTTTCTCATCTGTTTCACTCCTCGCTCAATTCCTGAAAATGGAAAGTTTTTCTCCCCTCTGCATAGTCTGCCACAATCTGCCCCTGTCCATAGAGTTTATACTTATAAGTCACCAGACCTTCCAGACCCACAGGACCTCTGGCATGAATTTTCCCTGTACTGATCCCAACTTCCGCGCCAAATCCATAGCGAAAGCCATCGGCAAATCTGGTGGAGCAGTTTTGGTAAACCCCTGCGGAATCTACAAGCTGCATAAATCTTTCTGCATGTCGGCTGTTTTCCGTAAGAATGCAGTCTGTATGATGAGAGCCATAGGTATTAATATGCGTGATTGCCTCCTCCAGACTGTCTACCAGCTTTACGGACAGCATGAGATCCAGATACTCGGTGTGAAATTCTTCCTCTTCCATGACTTCGCAGTCTATGTACCGGCTTACCTCCTCTGTTCCCCGGAACTTCACTCCTGCCTCTGTAAGGGCTTTGGCTGCTTCCGGGAGAAATTCCTCTGCAATATTCCTGTGTACCAGCAATGTTTCCATGGTATTGCAGGCAGCGGTATACTGGGTTTTTGCGTCCACCACCACGGGCAGCGCTTTTTCCATGTCGTAATCCTCATCTACATAAATATGGCACACCCCGTCCGCATGTCCCATAACCGGAATTTTTGTATGGTTCATAATATACTGCACAAATGAATTGGATCCTCTTGGAATGAGCAAATCCACACAGTCATGGCAGGACAGCAGCTCATCAATCTCCTGGTGCTGTTCTGCCTGCAAAAGACAGCCCTTTGGCAGACCGCAGCCCACTACGGTCTGATAAATAATTTCAAACAGTACCTTATTAGTGGCAGCGGTTTCCTTTCCGCCTTTTAACACTGCACAGTTACCGCTTTTAATGCAAAGAGCGGAAATCTGCACCAGAGCATCAGGTCTTGCTTCAAAAATAATACCAATAACCCCAATAGGGCAGGATACCCGATACAGGTTGAGATTCTCGTCCAATTGTCTGGCAAGCTGTACCTGGGCTAATGGGTCTGAAAGCTTTTCCAGTTCCCGGATTCCCTTTACCACGTCCAGGAGCTTATGCTCGTCAAATTTCAGTCTTTTCTGCACAGAAGGAGGCAGATTTGCTTCTTCTGCCGCCTGTAAATCTCTTGCATTGGCGGCAAAAATCTCTTCTTTTCTGCTCTCCAGCTCACGGGCTGTTTCTTCAAGCGCCCGGTTTCTCATTTCCAAAGACAGCGCAGCCATTTGGGGACTGTCTGCTTTCATTCTTTTCACTTCTTCTCTGATATTCATATTCTACCGCCCTTTCTCCTGTTTTCACTCTGTTTCTTTAAAGTAGATGTTCCTATTATATAGGTATTTTCTCTGTTATGCAATCTACATCTGCTTTCTGACAATCTTATATTCATCATTCATCTGAAAATAGGGACAACGATAAAAGCTATCTGACAAAAAACGACTCATTTCATCTTCGTCCAGATTCACATCACAGATATAGTATCCGAAGTCTTCATCATAAATATAATTGCTGCAGTATTCACAGCTTGTTGTCTGTTTCTTTTTATTCTTCATTATTCCACGTCCTTTTCCTGATTCTGCATGTTTTAGATATACCAAAATCTCTTCTTCTTGTCAATTTTTAATGAAAAGAGGAAAAATAAAATTCTTTCATTGCAAATAAAACAGGGAGTGTTATAATTAGCCTTGAACTTTATATAATCTTTATCTTTTTCTTACTATTTTTTATATAATCTTAATATTATGGAGGTTCTTATGAAGATTATAATTGTGGGCTGCGGTAAAATCGGAAGTACCCTTGCAGCACAGCTCAGCTATGAACAGCATGAACTGGTGGTAATTGACACAAATCCGATAAAAATCCAGCAGCTTTCCGAAATGATTGACGTTATGGGCATCACGGGAAATGGCTCCAGTGTCAACGTCCTTTCAGAGGCCGGTATTGAAGAAGCGGATATGCTGATTGCCGTCACCGGCTCTGATGAATTAAATCTGCTTTGCTGCGTCATTGCCAAAAAAGTAAGCAAATGCCAGACCATTGCCCGCGTCCGTAATCCGATTTACAATAAAGAAAGGAACTTTATCCGGAAAAGTCTGGGAATTTCTATGATTATCAACCCGGAATATTCCGCTGCCATGGAAATTTCCCGTCTTTTGCGCTTTCCTTCTGCCATTAAACTGGATACCTTTGCAAAAGGAAGAGTGGAGCTTTTAAAATTTAAACTGCTTCCCGAATTTCATCTGAGCGGACTGTCCATTATGGAAATGGTAAACAAAACAAGATGCAGCATTCTGGTCTGTGGTGTAGAAAGAAATAACGAGGTATTCATTCCTTCCGGTAACTTTGTACTGCAAAACGGGGATCGCATTTCCATTGTGGCTTCACCTAAAAATTCCGCTGCATTTTTTAAAAAAATCGGTGTCCATACCCATCAGGTCAAAAATGCTCTGATTGTAGGAGGCGGCACTCTTGGTTATTATCTTGCCACTCTTTTGTCAGAACTGAAAATCGACGTAAGGATTGTGGAAGCAAAACGGTCACGCTGCGAAGAATTAAGCCAGCTTCTGCCGGAAACCACCATTATCTGCGGAGATGGCACAGACAAAAAGCTTCTTATGGAAGAAGGGCTTACCCAGACAGAGGCTTTTGTAACCCTCACGAACATGGACGAGGAAAATATCCTGCTCTCCCTGTTTGCCAAGAAAAACTCAAGCGCAAAGCTGATTACCAAGGTAACTCGAATCGCATTTGACGATATTGTGGAAGAACTGGATTTGGGAAGCGTGATTTACCCGAAAAATATTACGGCAGACTATATTCTCCGCTATGTCCGCGCCATGGAAAATTCCCTCAGCAGCAATGTGGAAACCCTGTACCATATTCTGGACGGGCATGCAGAGGCTCTGGAATTTGCAGTAAAGGAAAACTCCTGCATTACTGATGTGCCTCTAAGCCAGCTAAATCTGCGAGATAACCTCTTAATTGCCTGCATTAACCGAAACGGTAGCATTCTGATTCCTAACGGACAGGACAGAATCCAGGTAGGAGATACCGTAATCGTGGTAACAACCACGGAAGGCTTAAATGATTTGAAAGACATTTTGAAAAAGTAGAGGGCTATAGGAAATGAATTACGCAATCGTAAAATCTATTATTGGCAGGGTTCTGCACTTTGAAGCAGCTTTTATGATGCTTCCCTGTGTTACGGCTGTTATTTATAAAGAGGAAAGCGGCTGGTCCTTCTTCTTTACAGCCCTTGTATGTGTGCTGCTTGGTTCCTTACTTACCAGAAAAGCCCCAAAAAACTCTGTCTTTTATGTGAAAGAGGGATTTGTATCTGTGGCTTTAAGCTGGATTGTCCTGAGTATTATGGGCAGCATCCCCTTTCTTGTGGGTGGTGTTATCACCAATCCCATTGACGCACTTTTTGAAACCGTATCCGGCTTTACCACCACCGGAGCCAGCATTCTCACTGATGTAGAGATTCTGCCCAAATGTATGCTGATGTGGCGAAGCTTTACACACTGGATTGGCGGTATGGGTGTGCTTGTATTCCTGCTGTCCTTTATGCATGCCCACGGCAGCGGTTCTCACATGAACCTGATGAAAGCAGAAAGTCCGGGGCCATCTGTCAGTAAACTGAAACCTACCGTGCAGTCTACAGCAAAGGTTCTGTACATGATTTATATTTTTCTGACCTTTTTGGAAATAATACTGCTGCTTTTGGGCGGCATGCCTTTGTTTGACACACTAACCACCAGTTTCGGTACTGCAGGAACCGGTGGTTTTGGAATCAAAAACGACAGCCTCGGGGGATATTCCCCTTACATTCAGGTGGTTGTCACTGTTTTTATGATTCTTTTTGGTATTAATTTCAGTGCCTTTTTTCTAATTCTGTGCAAAAAGTTTACCCAGGCATTCCGCATGGAGGAGGTACGCTGCTACCTCGGAATCATTCTGGCAACCACAGTGTTTATTACCTTTAATATCCGAAACCTCTATGGCTCCTTTGGAGAGGCACTGCGTCATGCTGCCTTCCAGGTTGGTTCTATTATCACTACTACAGGATATGCCACTACAGACTTTAACACCTGGCCTGAAGTATCCAGAACCATTCTGGTACTACTCATGTTTGTGGGTGCCTGTGCCGGAAGTACCGGCGGCGGTATTAAAGTATCCCGTTTTGTAATTCTGATTAAAACTATAAAAAAAGAGCTTCACACTCTGCTTCACCCAAGAAGCGTGCGAAAGCTGAAAATGGACGGTCATACGCTGGAGCATGAAGTTGTCCGCGCAACTAACGTCTTTCTGATTGCCTATGTCCTTGTCTTTGCTTTTTCTGTATTTTTAATCGGATTTGACAACTTTGATATGATTACCAATTTTACAGCTGTGGCTTCCACCTTAAACAACATCGGTCCCGGTCTGGAACTGGTAGGTCCTACGCAGAACTTCAGCATTTTCTCAAACGGCGCCAAGCTGGTGCTGACCTTTGATATGCTGGCGGGACGACTGGAATTATTCCCCATGCTTCTGCTCTTTGTAAGAGATACCTGGAAACGGTATTGAAAAGTTCTGAACTACAAAAGCGCTGCTGCAGTTTTTCTCTGCGGCAGCGCTTTTTTTCAATTCTTATTAAAATCGTATCTGTATTTTTGTTCCTTTTTCCGGTTCACTGTTTAGAAGGATTTCTGCATGGTGTAGCACTGCCCCATGCTTCACAATGGCAAGTCCAAGCCCTGTGCCTCCTGTCTTCCGGGAATGGCTTTTATCCACACGGTAGAAGCGTTCAAAGATTCTCTCCTGCTCTTCTCTGGGAATCCCAATTCCATTATCCTCCACACTGAAAATCACATGCTCGCCTTCTTTTTCCAGACGAACCCGCACATATCCACCTTCCCGGTTGTATTTAATTGCGTTATCCACAAGGTTATACAACATTTCATACAAAATGTGGCGTACTCCGTATATCTCTGCGCTTTTTCCCTCTGTAAGAACCGTGACCTTTCTCTTCTTTGCAGGAAGGGTCAAATTCTGAGAAATATCCTGCACCACCTCATACAAATCCACGGTTTCAAAGGGCATTTCCCCACTCTTTTCGTCCAGCTTTGAGATTTCAATAATATCCTGTACCAGACTGGTCAGACGGCTTGCCTCATCATAAATCCTGCCTGCAAATTCCGGTACGTCCTGAGGTCGCACCATTTCGTTTTTCATCAGTTCTGCATAGCCGGAAATAGACATCAACGGCGTCTTCAGCTCATGGGACACGTTTGCGGAAAATTCCCGGCGCACGGTTTCTGCCTGCCGAAGTTCCTGAACCTGCTGGGCAATCTGTTTATTCTGCTGGTCCACCCGTTTTAAAAGGGGACGCAGTTCTTCATATTCCACATGCTCCAGGGGATGCTCCAAATCCAGCTGATTAATAGGCTCTATCAGCTTTTTGGTCTGTCTTTCCATCAAGAAGAAACCCACTGTCAGAATGGCAAGAAGCAGCACTCCCATTAGCGTGAAGCTGGAGAGCATGGTGTGAAAAACACTGTCTGTTGTCTTTGCCACCCGCAGAATATTTCCGCTGTCCAGCTTTACCGCATAGTAAAAGGTCTGCTCAGACAGGGTTTCCGAAAACCGCACCACGGCCCCGCTGCCCTTTTCCCTGGCAGACTCAAACTCTGGACGACTTTTGTGATTTTCCATGCTGTCCGGGTACTTTTCTGAATCATAAAGCACGGTTCCGTCCGGTCTGGTAAGGGTAATCCGGCTGGTAGTCAGATTCCCGGTTTCCTCTGTCAGATATTCTTCTCCGATATTTTCTATGGCATAACGGATATATTTTGCCTCATTTTTTACGTCCTGCTGCATATAGCTGTTGTACTTTTCATACATCACCACACTGGCTGCCGTAAAGGTAAGAAAAATGCTCAAAGCCACCAAAAGCCCCACATTATTCATAATCCTCTGCTTCATTGCCTATCTCCTATACGGTATCCCACACCGCGGACCGTTTCTATGAGAAAGCCGGATTCCCCCAGCTTTTGCCTTAAGGTTCTGATATGTACGTCCACAGTTCTGGTTTCTCCTGCAAATTCATACCCCCAGATACGCTCCAAAATCTGATCTCTGCTCACTACAATCCCTTTATTTTCCATAAGGTATCTGAGAAGTTCAAACTCTTTTAACGTTAATTCCACTTCTCTTTCATTGTCAAACACCTGATGGCGGTCCACATTGACCTTCAAACCTTTAAAGCGATATTCCTGCTTCGGGGAGTGTTTTCTGGTCCTTCGCAGCACTGCCTTTACTCTGGCGATAAATTCCATCATGCCAAAGGGCTTTGTAATATAATCGTCAGCGCCGCCCTCCAGACCTCTTACTTTGTCGTATTCCGCTTCTTTTGCAGTTACCATAATAATGGGAATCTCACTGGTTTCCGGATCCTGCTTTAATTTTTCCAGAATGCTGTATCCGTCCTCTCCGGGCAGCATAATATCCAGCAGAATCAATTCCGGAATTTCCTCTTTTAATGCTTTTTTCAGTTCCTTTCCATCACTGAGTCCCTTTGCCTCAAACCCAGTGGTTCCCAGCGTATATACCAGAAGCTCCCGGATATTGCGCTCGTCTTCCACACAATAAATCATTCCTGTTCTTTACTCCTTCTCGAACCCCCATTTTCAGCCTTTTACGGAAGAAGATACTGTTTTCTTGTTTCTTCCATTCTCCGCTGAAACGCTTCGTTTTCTTCTTTCTTCATGTCATGCAGATAACTGTGTGTATCAAAGCTGTCCTCAGATACCTGGGATACACATACTGCAATATTGGAACAGTGGTCTGCAATCCTCTCCAGACTGGTCAATACATCAGACAGTACAAATCCCTGCTCAATGGTACAGGTTCCTTTTCTCAGTCTGCGTACATGACGGCTTTTCAGTTCCATATTTAACTCATCAATAATTTCCTCCAGTGGCTCTACCTTTTTTGCCAGTTCCTGATTCTTATCCTCAAAAACAATATAAGAGGTATCTACAATATCTGTCACTGCCCGGATAATAACCTTTAATTCCTCTAAAGCCTTCTCAGAGAAGGTCATTCCCTTTTCATGAAGCTCTCTGGCTGATTCCATAATGTTTACCGCATGGTCTGAAATTCGTTCAAAGTCCCCGATACAATGAAGGATAATAGACAAATCTCTGCTGTCCTGCTGATTCAAGTCCTTTTGTCCCAGCTTTACCAGATAACTGCCCAGTGCATCCTCATAATCGTCCACACGGTTCTCTTCCTCTACCACAGTCTTTTCCTGTTCTGTGCTGTATTCTTTAAACAAAGACAGGGCAGTAAACAGTGCGTCCTTGGATGCATCAGCCATACGCTTTGCCACGTTGCGGCTCTGCTCCATGGCAAATGCCGGCTTTTCCAGAAAACGGATATCCAGAAGCTGTGCGCCCTCGGACAGTGTCGTTTCTTCTTTTTCGTCGCGAATAGTAAGGCATGCCAGCTTCTCCAGACCTTTGGAAAACGGCAGCAATACGGCTGTTGCAAAAATATTAAAAGCGCTGTGCGCTACTGCTATACCTGCTGCGTTGGCGGACTGTTCCAAAAATCCGAAGTGAACAACCATATTCAGTCCATAGAAGACAATCAGGAACACCGTTGTTCCGATAATGTTAAAGTACAGATGTACCATAGCTGCACGCTTTGCATTTTTCTTTGCCCCAATGGCTGATAACAAAGCAGTGACACAGGTTCCGATGTTCTGTCCCAGAATAATGGGAATAGCTGCGCCATAGCTTACCGCACCAGTGACACAAAGAGCCTGCAAAATACCTACAGATGCAGAAGAACTCTGAATCACAGCAGTCAGAAGCGCACCTGCCAGCATACCCAGAAGGGGATTGCTGAAGGCTGTGAGGATTCCTGTAAATTCCGGCACATCTGCCAGAGGTTTTACCGCTGCGCTCATACTGTCCATACCATACATCAGCACTGCAAAACCCAGGAAAATCGTTCCCACGTCTTTTTTTCGTTCACTTTTTGCAAACAATAAGAATGCCACGCCAATCATAGCCAAAATGGGGGAAAAAGAGGTTGGCTTAAACAACTGCACAAAAAAGCTGTCGCTTTCAATACCGGAAAGACTCAAAATCCAGGACGTTACCGTTGTTCCGATATTGGCCCCCATAATAATGCCAACTGCCTGAGAGAGCTTCATAATTCCGGAGTTTACAAATCCCACCACCATAACTGTGGTTGCTGAGGACGACTGTATCACTGCTGTTACCAGTGCTCCTAATCCTACTGCTTTTAAGGGACTGGAAGTCAGACTTTCCAGAATCTTTTCCATCTTTCCTCCAGAAACCTTTGCCAGACCGTCCCCCATGACATGCATTCCATATAAGAAAAGAGCCAGTCCTCCTATCATACTCAAAACGCTAAAAAAATCCATAATTTTCTCCTTTTGTACGGTATATTTCTTTAGTTTTCCCCATTATACCCAGTCTATGTAAAATCTTTCAGGGGTTTATGTTAAATCCATGTAAAATATCAGAAGCTCTTAATGGCATCTTCTGCATCATCAGTGGTTTTGCGGATATGACGAATCACAACATAATATCCAGCAGAATCACTGATTTTTACCCAGACTCTGTCGCCCTCCTTATGCCCCAGAATTGCCTTGCCCAGAGGGGACTCGATGCTGATTTTGTTTTCCAGGGAATTGCCCCTGATAGATGTCACCAGCTTATAGGTTTCTGTTTCGTCCTCCTCCTCAAAGTACACTTCCACCACATTATTCATGCCGGCTTCATCTGCTTTAGAATCTTCTGATACAATGGTTGCCTGCTTCAGCATTCGCTCCAGATAACGAATTCTGCTTTCGTTCTTATTTTTGTCCTTCTTCGCTGCATAATATTCAAAGTTCTCACTTAAATCACCCTGGGCTCTTGCCTCTTTCACTGCCTCTATGGCTTCTTTTCGCACCGTAAGCTTTCTGTACTCGATTTCCTTTTCAATTTTCTCCACATCGCTTCTGGTAAGACGTTCTCCCATGACTCCAACCTCTCTTTAACTTCTTTTTCGTTTCTTTCAGTCACCTTTATAGTATAACCTGCCTGTCTGTATTTGTCTATCCGAATAGAGTATCTCTCCAGTGAGATTCTCCGCCTGAGGCAGGTTCCATCAGGGAGTTCCGGAAAACAAAAAACAGGACATCGGCTCACACAAACCGATATCCCTGCTCTTTGACTGTTTTTATATGCGGACTTCCCGTATTATTTCTGTCCACTTTGTAACTGAGCCTGCACATACATTCCCTCACTTCTGCAATGGAGCTGTATACAAAGGGGCTTCCCCAGATATTTTCAAAAAGGTATTTCACAGAAAGGGTTTCATTGCAATGCTGTATCATCAGAAGCAGAAGCCGATATTCCAAATCCGGGAAAAAGACCTCCAGATTATCCACATAAATCTTATTGTACTTCTGACTGATTCGGATATTATCCACTGCAATCCAGTTCTCCGAACCTGTATCTCCCTGATTTGTCTGCACCATATTTTCTTTTTTCATGCATTCACCTCTGGCTATCAAACGCCCTTAAAACATTACTGCTCTGTTACTTTATTTGTTTAGCTAATTATAGTACACTTTCCTAAAAAAGAAAATAGGCAAACAAAGTATTTTATCTAAAATTTATCTTTCTTCCCTGTCTGCCTATTTCTCTATTTTACTTTTTCACTATTTTATCACTTCACTGTAAAGGGCATGTTTCTCCAATGCCTGGGTCATCTCTGCCATACGGCTGATATCTCCAATGAGAATCACACCGCAAAGACGGTTATTAAGGAAATAATATTTCTGGTAGTGCTTTTTGCTCAAATCCTTAAACTCTGCCGTCTTGTAAATCAGGTTTGGATTTTTACCATTATCTCCTGCTGCAAACAGCGCGGTCTTCATACCATGGAAGCTCAGCGCTGCAGGAACTGTGTTATAGACTGCTTCATCTCCTGCTGCACACGCGCCTGCTGTCTTACCTTGTTCTACTGCCTGAGGCCAGATTGCATAATTGATGCCTTCAAACTGGGCACAATCTCCGCAGGCATAAATGTCAGGAATATTGGTCTGCATATTTTTGTCTACCACAACTGCTCTGTCTGTTTCTATACCAGCTGCCTTTGCAAGCTGTACATTGGCTCTCACACCACAGGATACGAGCACCAACTCTGCCGGAAGTACGGTTCCATCTCCCAGCTTCACACCTGTCACCTTTCCATTTCCTTCCAGTTCTGTAATCTGCACGCCTGTATGAATGGAAATACCTCTGCTCTCGCTGATAAGCTTTAACATTTCTCCTGCTGTTTCATCTAACTGACGTCCCATAAGCTGCGGAGCAAGTTCCAGTACCGTTACCTGGCAGCCTGCCTTTTTCATCTCCCATGCTGCTTCCAGCCCCAGGACACCGCCGCCGATTACCACAATGTTTTTCACTTCCGGAAGCATGCTCTCGATTTTTCTGGTATCTTCCAGACGGCGTACAGCCACAACACCTTCCTGCTCATGTCCGGGAATCGGTGGGATAAAGCATTCAGAGCCAAGGGCATAAACCAGCTTTGTATATGCCAACTTTGTGCCATCCTCCAGTACAATTTCTTTTTCTTTTGTATCAATTTCCGTAACTTCTTTTCCCAGAACCAGATGAATTTTCTGTTCCTCGTACCAATCTTTTCCCTGAATGGCAATCTGCTCTTCTGTCAAATCTGCCATAAGGGATTTTGTCAGCATAGGACGGTTATAAGGCAAATAAGGCTCATTGGAAACCAGAACCACAGAACCGGTTTTATCTCTTTCCCGAATAGCTGCTGCTGCGGAATATCCTGCCGCACCACCGCCTAAAATCACATAAAAATTCTGTGTATCTTTGCGGTAATCATTTTCTTCCACCTCTACCGGCACAAAATTTTCCTTGCCCACGCCGCATACCGGACAGATTTCCAGAGAAGAATCAAAGATTTCTCCGCATACCAGACATTTCACCAGAGTTCTGTTGCCCTTTGCTTTTTTCGTATTTTCTTTATTCTGAAGCGTACAGCCAAAATTGTAGCCGTATTCATAAGCGTCAATGAGATTTTCCTCACCTGGTTTAAATTTTACCCGGAATCCCTCATCAACCACTTTCATACGAAGCTGTTTCAATCGCTCAATCAGATGCGGAACAGCTTCTCCGCTCCAGCCATAGCTTCCGAAGGCGCTTGCCAGCTTGCCGCCGTGAGTTCCTGCAAAAATAGAGGTTGTTAAATCCCAGATGGGCTTTAACGCTTCGCCTACAATCGTAGGAGAGCCAAAAAGGATTCCATCTGCAAAGCCCAGCTCCTCTAACACCTTCTTCTGGTCTGCTTCTACCATATCATAGCAGCGCACCTCGATATCTCCGCTGGCCTCAATTCCCTTTGCAATGGTTTCTGCCAGTTGTTTGGTATATCCATAAGCGCTTACATAAGGAATCACTACGGTTTTCTTTGAGTTTGGATTGACGACCGTACACCAGTCTTCGTAAGTATCCAGCATAAAGTCAATATTTGCGTCCAGTACCGGTCCGTGTCCGGTACAAATCATGGAAATATCCAGCTCACGCACTCTGTCCAGAGCTTTTTTCATATATGGCTTAAAAGGCCCGATAATATTGTCAAAATAATATTTGGTTGCACGCATATAACCTTCTTTGTCTGTCACCTTGCTCACCAGAATGTCGTGGAAGCCATAGTGAGAACCAAAAGAGTCGCAGGTCACTAAAATCTGCTCTTCTTCTATATAAGTATACATAGTGTCCGGCCAGTGAAGGTTGGGAACCACCAGGAATTTCAGAGTCTTATCCCCAATTTTCATTTCCTGGTTGTCTTTCACAGGAATTGCTGTAAATTCCCCATTTACAATTTCCTTTAAAAAGCTGATTGCACAGCCTGTTGCTACAATTTTCAGACCCGGATTTAATTCCAGCAGTTTCTCTACACTTCCGGCATGGTCTGGCTCTGTGTGGTTTACTACCAGATAATCAATGGTAGAGATATCGGTAATCTCTTTTAACTTTTCCAGATATTCGTCGAAAAATTTTGCCTTGGCAGTTTCAAAGAGAATGGTCTTGTCCCCTGCCTTTAATACATAGGAATTGTAGGTTGTACCAAACTCTGTGTACATGATAATATCAAAAACACGCAGCTTGTCATCTACAATGCCTGTCCAGTAAAAGTTTTCTCTCAACTTCAATGATTCCATAAGTAAGCAACCTCCCATTTTTGTTTTCCTGTTTTCGAAATTTTATGTTCTTAATTTTATACAATTTGTGACGCTACTTACAGTATAATCCAATCTTGACAAAAATACTACTATTTTTTGAAGTTATTTTTTTGAATAGCTGCTGCCGCCCTGTCATATGGTAGATTCTTATTGCACGAAACCAAAAAATCGTCAAAATCTGCATATATCGTATCACCATAATATTTATGTTGACCATCTACATCAACCTTAGCCATAAAAGAATCTTGACCATTTGTAATCTGAGAATCAAATAATACAGGTGGTGTAACATCAAACATTTTACAATATTTGCTATAAGCGTTGCTTTCTGATATATCAAAAGCTGGTAAAGCCAATTTACACCTTGAGGATACTGAAATTCATCCTTTCCTTTCATAGATAAATAAGCAATACCATCAATATTCATTGTACTAATAACCTTCATCAATGCCTGAGATATAAGATATTCATATTTTAACGTTCTGCCCGTTTCCAAAACCCTATATGATGTCGCTATTACCAGTGGAAATAGCTTCAGCATTGATAACTGCAATCTATCTCCTTGTTCATTAGGAATGAAAGCAGCAGCAAACAAATCTTCTTTTTCAGGATTCCACTCACACTCCCGGCTACAAACATAAGAAGTTGTTCCTAAATATAGGCAAGGCATACCAAGACAACTGAATCTCATATTTGATGCAAAGGACTTCTTTTCATAAGGCAGATGAAGGATATGTTGAATTTGAGAAATATCTGTAGTATCACTTTTCTCCCTTGTTCGAACACGAAAAAAACTAAGTTCTTGATGATTCATCTTTTGATACAAATCATTATATCCATCACTTTGCAAATCCACAAAAGGGGCAATCCCTCTGAAAGAGTGCGATTTATCCAGTTCGCTTACAATAAACTCATCATTTACAAATAAGTAAAACCACGTTGATTACATCGCATTGAAGGGATATGTAATACATTGCCCACTTGTAAAATAAATGTTTCCATCATATCCGTGTTAATCTTGATCTGTGCCGGCACAAAAGAACAACCGTCTCAACTGTTGTTTCGTTGTCCCAACTAAGTTCCTGAATTTCTTCACCGTCAAAAAATACCGGAAACTTAAATTTTATATGCTTCAAAAATCTTCCGTTCGGCTGTTCATCCTCGTAAATATCAACTCTTTCAACAAAACTGTTCATAAATTCTTTTTTCTCCATATCGGTGAATTTATCATACAGTTTGTCAAAGTACAAAAGATATTGATACACTCCATCCTCAGAAATTTTCTGCTGACGGATATACTCTTTTCTGGATACTATATCATCGATCAGACTTTCCAGTCGTTCAATCTCATCATACAAACCATTTAACCGATCCTGCATATCCTGATACTTCCTGTCATACATTTTATCAGAAATATCCAGATTGTCCATCTGTTGTCCTAACTTATTTTTAGCTCCCAATACTTGCCGCAGCTGTTTTTTCAAGTTCTCATGCTCTGTTTCCAATTCTCCGGTATCTATCTTAGAATTGATTTTTGCACGTATAGCGGCTTCAAATTTCGGATTATTCACCAGCTTTTTAATAACTTCTGCTACCGCATCATTTACTTTTTTTTCGTTCCACTGCTTCCGGTAATCACATTTATGACCATTCACATAATACCTATGCTTGCAGGCATAATAAAAATAATCCTTATAAAATGTTCCGTCTTTTTTCTTCTTATGGTTTACATTTCCATACATTCCCTTTCCACAAATTGGACATTTAAGAATTCCAGACAAAATATGTTCATGCTCCAAACTATGGATTTTCTCATGCTTTACTCCATTTATATTTCGTTTCTGTTTTGCCAAGTTCCAATCATCTTCGGAAATAATGGCTTCGTGAATACCAGCACTTAATATATAAGAATCCTGCTTTACAATACGGAATTCATTTCTCTTGCCTGGCACTCTTTCAGTTTTCCTTCTTCCAAATGCCAATTTACCACAATAAATAGGATTATCAAGGACACCCTTTATAAAAGAAGTAGCAAACGCATCCAACGTATTATTCTGTCTCTTTTTCTTCTTGTAGCCATGCTCATTCAGATAGGCTGCAATGCCATTTACTCCCATATTGGTATGAATATATTTATCAAAAATAATACGAATGATTTCTGCCTCATCTTCTGCAATTTCCAGTTCTCCATTTAACAGCTTATATCCGTACGGAGCAAATCCGCCGTTCCATTTGCCATCTCTCGCCTTTTGTCTGCGTCCCTCCATTGTCTGTACCAGAATATTTTCACGTTCAATTTCTGCTACAGCAGACAGAACAGAAATCATCAGCTTACCGCTGTCTTTAGAACTGTCTATACCATCTTCAACACAGATCAAATTTACTCCAAAATCCTGCATTCTCTGCAAAGAATTAAGTACATCTGCAGCATTTCTTCCAAAACGGGATAACTTATATACCAAGACAAACTCTACACGATCTTTATCTTCTTCAATATCCCGAAGCATTTGCATAAATTCCTGCCGTCCTTCAATACTTTTTCCTGACTTTCCCTCATCCGAATACTCTCCGACAATCACCATTTCCTGAAAATCTGCATATTTTCTCAATCTTTCTTTTTGTGCTTCCAAGCTGTATCCTTCTACCTGCATAGACGTAGATACCCTTGTGTATATATAACATCTTCGCTTTTTCATTTATATTCTCCATACCGAATTACAGTTTACTTTTTATTTGTCCCAACCATATTTTACCGTAGCTGCACATACTCGTCAATATAGGTAAAATGCACAAATAGCACACAAGAAAAGAGAGAGCCAGCATCTATGCTCTCCCTAATCATTTCCCAATGTATTCTGTTCCTGCTCTTGCTGGCAGTTATCTTCTGCTTTGTCCTCCTCCGGTAATCCATTCAGTTCCTGAAGGAGCTCACTGCCATATTTTTCTATCATTCTGGCAAGAAAATCAACACATCGTTCAAATTCAACTGTGTGTGCCATAGCTCCTCCTTCCAAACCGATATTTCTTGTCACCACACATTTTTCGGCGGTACTCTTTAGCTGATCTGGAATTTGTGCTATAATTTCTATTAGACCAACTCCGTTCAGCCTGATGTCAGTTTAATGGAATTTCATAAGAAACTCATTGAGCATAGATTGAGCGGAAATTGAGTATTTTACAGAACAGGAGGGGATTCTATTTGGAAAGATGTGATTTTGGTTCGATTATGACGATCATTCGCCGTTATATCAGCGAAGATAAAGGAATGAATCAAATAGATTTTACCTATCTGTTATTTGACACGTTTATGTGCAGCGATGAAGCCATAGACTTTGATTTTGACAATGGACAGGTCTGCCGTTGGATGACAGGACAGGCAAAAGTAAGTCCCCGGATCGTAACCTACTTTTTAGATAAAGAACATCAATTAGAATTGGCAGGAAACATTCAGCGACATATTATTCCTCTGATGTATGATTCTGCTATGGCAGCAAAAGAATTATATGAGTTAGTATTACAGGATACATCTATTTCAGAGCCAAAAAAACAGGAACTAATCTGTTCTTATTCTCCCGCTGATATAGACACCATACATATTTTAATAACAAGGGTTCTGTGTTTCGGAATGGAACGGAATTTTGTGAAACGTGACACACGAACCAAGAAATTATTAGCCGCTGGAAATCTTTCTCCTGTCTTAACAGATTTTGTAATGGGAAATGACGTTCCCCGTCCATGCAGGCATTTTTGTGGACGTTCTGAAGAAATCGAAGTGCTGCATTCTCTGTTGGAAAAAGAGAGTAAAGTATTTTTATATGGAATTGCCGGAATCGGGAAAAGTGAACTGGCAAAGGCTTATGCCCTGCAGTATAAGAAAGAATATACCAATATCCTGTATCTCACCTACAACGGTGATTTAAAACAGGCTATTACAGACATGGATTTTGCGGATGATTTTCCGCAGGATTCTGATGAAGAACGCTTCCGAAAACACAACCGTTTTCTGCGTTCTCTCAAAGAAGATACTTTGATGATTGTAGATAATTTCAACACCACTTCCATGCAGGACAGTTGTCTTTCGGTCATACTCAAATACCGCTGTCAGATATTATTTACTACCAGAAGCCGTCTGGACGGACATTCCTGTATGCTGTTGGAAGAAATTTCCGATAAAACAACGCTTCTGCAACTTGCAGGAAAATTTTTCTCCGACACAGAAGAAAAATCTGATGTCATAGAACAGATCATAGAAGCTGTCCATGCCCACACGCTCGCTGTAGAACTGGCATCACGCTTACTGGAAACCGGAATATTGGAACCAGAAATGCTCTTAAAAAAATTGTTGGAAGAAAATGTCGCTCTTGATGCAACTGATAAAATCAATATTATAAAAGACGGGCAAAACAGCAAAGAAACCTACTATGGACACATACATACTTTATTCTCGCTGTATCAGCTTTCTGAAACTCAGCAAGATCTAATGAGATGTCTGTGCCTGATTCCTTTAACTGGTATTCCGGTACGAAGATTTGCTGCATGGCTGAATTTACCGGATTTGAATACCGTGAATGATTTAATCGAAATGGGATTTATTCAACAAAAAACCGGAAGAACCATTGTACTGCATCCCATGATACAGGAAATCGCTGTTGCAGATATGCAGCCGTCTGTAAAAACCTGTTTCCCTTTACTGGAAAGTCTGCGAAACATCTGCCTTTTACACGGCAATGATATTTCCTACTACAGACTTGTTTTTCAGACAGTTGAAAATGTCATAAGCCATGCTATCAAAGACGATATCCCCGGTTATTTACTGTTCTTAGAAGATGTTTTCCCATATATGGAAAAATACCACGAAGAAAATGGTATGAAAAGAATCCTGGGTGAACTATCTTCTTTGTTCGAAGACATTTCTATCGGAACCGTGTCTGACCGGGCATTATTACTGGATTATAAAGCTGCCCTTGAAAAGAATATTGGAAAAGCTGTAAAACTGGAAAAAGAAGCTGTGTCTTTGCTCTCTCCTGTCACGCATAAAAACGCCCACCTCGCCGCAAATCTATATGGAAATCTGGGTGGACTATATCATCAGCAGGGAAATACCAAACTGGCAAAACAAGCTATGGAGCAGGGAATCAACTTATTAGAACAATACGAGCTTCTCTATATGAATGACAGCATTGTTCAAATCTGCAACTATGCAGCTTTGCTTACAGATACCGGTGAAGCGTCCCGTGCATTGTCCACCCTACGAAAATGCGCCCAGCTGGTGAAAGAATACAATTCCGATCAATGTCTGGACTATGCCATTATTCAGGAAGCTATGGGAACCTCCTATCTAGTACAGGCTGATATAGAACAGGCTACCTCCAATCTTAAAAAGGCTATGGCAATTTACGAATCCGTATGGGAATCTGGACCGGAAGCTATCGATAATAAATATCAACAAATACAAGAATTATATATCAATGCTGGAATACAGATTGGACAACAATTATTGAGCTTTACTAAAAATGTCTGAATAGTCTACAAATCAAACTATTCAGACATTAAAACTTATAACAATATGAATATTTTATATTAATTAGTCGGCAATAAATTTCCCATACTCTTCAAACTGATAGCTAAAGTAGAAGTATTATGTAGTAACGCAGAGGTCGTTGGTTGAATAATTCCTGCCACTCCTAGTGCAATCAGCAATGCATTAATACCGACAATCCCCCTATAATTCCCCTGAATACGGTGCATCATGGCATTTGACAAGCGCTTCAGTATAACAATCTCCCTCAAATCTTCTGCTGCGATGGTTATATCTGCGATCTCTCGCGCAAGTTCAGCTCCATCACTGATTGCAATTCCCGCATCTGCAGCCGAAAGTGCTGGCGAATCATTGATTCCGTCACCGATCATCACTACTTTTCTTCCTGCCGCTTTCTCTCTTTCAATGAATCCTGCCTTATCTTCCGGAAGTACTTCGGAATAATATTCATCCACTCCCACTCGTTTCGCAATGGATGCTGCAGTACGTTCACTGTCTCCTGTCATCATGACGATCTTCGAAACACCTTCTTCTTTTAAAAGTCTTACCATCTCCCCGGCTTCTTCCCTGAGAGGATCTTCAATACAGATTACAGCAACTAATTCTCCGTTAATAGCAAGAAACAAATGAGAATATTCTTCAGGAAGCGTATCAAACCGTTCCTGATATTCCGGACGTATCCGGCACTTTTCATCCTCAAATACAAAATGACTACTTCCGATTACGGTCTTCTTTCCTTCTATATAAGAGGAAATACCATGGGCTACAATATACTCCACTTTGGAATGCATTTCTTCATGATACAGACTTCTTCTTTTTGCAGCATCCACGACAGCTTTTGCCATGGAATGTGGGAAGTGTTCTTCCAGACATGCAGCAATCCGCAGAGCTTCCGGTTCCGGATAATCGCCAAACACAATGACTTCTTTTACGGTTGGTTTCGCCTTTGTCAGCGTACCGGTTTTGTCAAATACAATCGTATCTGCTTCTGCCACAGCCTCCAGATACTTCCCACCTTTTACGGTAATACCGCTTTTTCCGGCCTCCCGGATCGCAGAAAGAACGGAGATTGGCATAGCAAGCTTCAGCGCGCAGGAAAAATCCACCATAAGAACAGAAAGAGTTTTTGTCACATTGCGTGTGACAGCCCAGACAAGCCCTGTCCCAAGAAGCGTATAAGGCACCAGACGGTCCGCCAGATGCTCTGCTTTGCTTTCCAGATTGGATTTCAGTTTTTCTGAGTCTTCAATCATAGTCACAATCTTTTCAAACCGGGTAGCGCCTGACACAGCCCTAACCATGATCTCCAACTCGCCTTCCTCCAAAACGGTTCCTGCATATACGAACTGGCCCTCAGTTCTTCGTACCGGAAGAGATTCTCCGGTCAAAGATGCCTGATTCACCATTCCTTCTCCGGAAAACACCTCTCCATCAAATGGAATCACATTGCTCATGTGTACGATCACTCTGTCACCTGGCAAAATATCTGATGCCGGAATAAGAACTTCTTGCTCCTCTCTTTTCAGCCATACTTTCTTTATGTTTAGAGACATGCTGCGTGCCAGGTCTCCTACAGACTTCTTATGGGTCCATTCCTCTAATAATTCTCCAATTCCCAGTAAAAACATGACAGAACCAGCAGTATTAAAATCTCCCCGCAACACGGATACGCCGATCGCTGTAGCATCTAATACTGGCACCTCTATCTTCCGTCTGGCCAGACATTGAATCCCTTTTCCGATATATTGGACCGCTTTAAAAGTAAGCCATATTTTTCTCATCGGATTTGGCAAGAGCACTTTCCCTCCATAATGGAGCAATGTTTTTGCTATCAGCTTTTCCCTGTATGCGGAATTTAAGGCACGCCCTGAACTTGATATTACATTATCCGGGGCATCTGCTTTCTCAAAATGAAACTTTTTTAATTTATGGATCAGTTCTTCTCTGTCCCCTGTATAATAGATCACAGCATCTGCGGTGCGCTCATATACTTTGACCTTTATAACACTTTTCTGTTTTTCAAGAGCCCAGCAAAGAACATCCGCCTCCGCACATGTCATCCGGTTTCGGATAACGTGGATACGGAGACGGCCCTGTACTTCATGCTTGATAAGAAATCTCATCTTTTACCTATTCGTTTTCTTCCTGTTCAGACGCACCATCCTCCTGAACATCATCTTCCTGCACCTGCATTGCCTCTTCCTGTGCACGCTTTTCATTGATCTGTTGTGCTTCTGCAAGGATATCCTCTGCGTTCTCCTGCACTGTTGTAGCAGTCTTCATAACGCAGTCTTTTGCCCGCAGTACAGCCGCAGTGCAGTTTGTATATACTTTTTTTGCGTCCTTACTGGAAAGGAGCTTTACACCCGCAGTCCCAAATACGACTCCTCCTACAAAACATCCGATTTTTTTCAAAGTAGAATCACTAAACATCCTATGTACCTCCTGATTATTTGTGTTTATAGCCTGTATAGAATACCATCAAAAAGCAAAAGACGGACGCCCACGCCCAAAACCTATGTTGTTTCACAACCACATCACTTCCTTTTCTATAAGACTCTGTTTATTTTTTCATAGTAACAATTTTCATTTAAGATAGTCAATTCTAACAGTCCTTATTGATAAATTTTGTCATTTTCTTTGTCTATTTATATACAATTTCTCTGCTAAGCACTCCAATGCGCTCCAATTCCTTTACCAAACGGTAAACGGTTGCCATCCCAATGCTGTGATCGAGCTTTGCCGCCTGAGCATAGATTTCCTTGCAGCTGGAACACCTGTTTTCCAGGATAATATCTAAAATCAACTTCCGCTGCTTCGTGATTCTGCAGCCATTTTCTTTCAGTTTTATAATAATGCTTTCTTTTTCGCTGTTCATCCCCGTTTTCTCCCATATGAAATATCACGGTCTAGCTTTGAATAGACTCAACTGAAAACCCTTCTTTTTCCACTGCACTGATTAGGATATCTTCCCCTACCTCACGGTCAAGGAATATTTCCGCACAACTTTTATTAAGATCTACTCTAGCAGAGACTCCATCAATCCGGTTCAGGCTGTCTGTCACGCTTTGTACACAATGCGCACAATGCATTCCTGAGATAATGATAGTTTTTTTCGCAATTACAGCCCCCGTCAGTTTCTTCTTTTTCTTTTTATATCTGCTGGAGCAGTTCCCTCCTGCCGGGCAACCGACACATTTTACTCCGCTTCTTTTTGCCCTGACCAGATACGCAGCTGCACCTCCAATCAGAACAGCTAGAACAAGAACCGCAATAATATTTTCCATAGATCACACCACATCCTTTCCCTAATGAAAACGGCGGACAAAGCATCTCTCCTCTGTCCACCGTATGTTTATCACTTTTGACTCCTATGATCTTACAGAATGTAAGCTGTATTCCGAAACAAATTCTTTATCAGACTTGCGGATTCTCCAAAGAATGATCAATGCAAAAGCGATGACTGCGATCAATCCCGGTACAAATGCAGTGCCAAGAGATCCCATGGTGATCAGTGTACCGATCTGGTATACAGCAAAAGCTACAGTATAACCTGTTGCCAGCTGAAGACAGATGCCTCCAAACAGCCATTTTCCACTCTTCATCTCCGAATTCATTGCTCCAAGAGCTGCGAAACAAGGAGGTGTATAAAGGTTAAACATCAGATAAGCCAACGCTGCCGCCTTTGTAAGTCCCATAACAGTAGCAACTTCGCTTCCGCTGCCAACCAGTGCCAGTTCCTCGGTATCAATCAGGTTTGTAACACCGTAAACGACTGCCAGAGTTCCTACTACATTTTCTTTTGCAATGAATCCTGTCACTGCCGCCGCTGCAAGCTGCCATACTCCAAATCCAAGCGGAATGAACAGGATCGCAAACGGATGGGCAATGGATGCCAGAATGGAAGTCCCCTCTGCACCTTCTTCCACAAGCTGGAACTGCCAGTTGAAGCTCTGCATGATCTGTACGATCGTATTGCATACCAGAATGATCGTTCCTGCTTTTACAATATATGCCTTTCCTCGCTCCAGCATAGATCCGCAGGCTCTTTTTAAGCTTGGAACTTTGTATTCCGGAAGTTCAATGATAAAGAAAGATTTCCTGTATTTCTGTCCTGTAATCTTTTTCACAAGTAAAGCCCCAAGTAAAACTAACACAATGCCTACCAGGTACATGGTCGCCGAAACCCACCATGCGTCTGCAAAGAAGGCCCCTGCGAATAAAGCAATTACCGGAATTTTTGCTCCACACGGCATAAATGGTGTAAGCATCGCTGTGGTACGGCGCTCTCTTTCATTACGGATTGTACGGCAAGCCATAACGCCCGGAATCGCACAACCCGTTCCAATAACCATGGGAATCACTGATTTTCCGGAAAGGCCTACTCTCTTAAAGACCGGATCCAGTACTACAGTAGCTCTCGCCATATAACCGCAATCTTCCAGCAGTGCGATCAGGAAATACATAACCATAACAAGTGGGAGGAAGCCAACAACCGCACCAACTCCGCCGATAATACCATCTACAAGAAGCGCATACAACAGCGGGTTTGCGTTTTCCATCAGTCCGCCGACCCAGCCCTGGAAAGTCTCGATCCATGCCACCAGCCAGTCTGCGATCCAGGTACCGAGCGTTGTCTGGGATATGTAGAACACAAGGAAGATAACTGCTGCGAAAATCGGTATACCGATAATCTTATGTGTGATGATACCGTCAATCTTATCCTGTACGTTTTTATCCTTTGTGAAAACTTTTCTCTTCTCTACCTGCTTTACAATTCCATTCACAAACTCAAAACGCTTTCTGTCAGCCGCTTCTACTGCCGTTTTATCTTTGAAATCAATATCCCCCTGCACATAAGGTGCTTTCTGACCTTTTCCTCTTAATGCAGCCGCAGCATTTACAGTCTCTTTGAGTCCTTCATGTCCGGAAGAAGTGGAAATCGTCTTGATTACCGGACAGCCCAGCTTTTCAGACAGAATCTTCTCGTCAATTTTTGTCTGTTTCTTATTAACGATATCGCTCTTATTCAGTGCGACAACTACTGGAATCCCAAGTTCCAGAAGCTGTGTGGTAAAAAACAGGCTTCTGCTCAGATTCGTAGCATCCACGATATTGATGATCACATCCGGATTCTCATTCTTGACGTATCCGCTGGTAATGCTTTCTTCCGATGTAAAAGGAGACATAGAATAAGCGCCCGGCAAATCTACCGCAACCAACTCCTCCGTCCCGTCATAATAACCTGTCTTGATCGGACTTTCTTTTCTTTCGACCGTAACGCCTGCCCAGTTCCCGACACGTTCATTCCTGCCGGTAAGTGCATTGTACATGGTCGTCTTTCCACTGTTGGGATTTCCTGCAAAAGCAATCCTCATAATTCTCCTCCTTTTCGACGTCTTTAATTATACGCATCTTATCTTTATTAGCATGCACTAACCTTTGTGCAAAAAAAATAGTGAAAACTACTATTTTTTTATTATATTGAAATGGCTTTCGCCAGATCAGTATCAATATTATAACGCCCATCCTTAATGGAAACTACACAGCCACCCTTCAGATGAGAAACCACTGTAATTGGTTCACCACTGTAACAGCCAAGAGAAAACAGAAAAGAGGTCAGTTCTTCATCATCTGTCAAAATTTCCTTAATGATATATTCTTCCCCTTCTTTGGCTTCTGTTAAATTCATATCCACTCGCTCCTTATAGTCATTTTTACAATTATACTTAAAATTTACTCACAGCTATTCGATGTTTTTTTCATTTGACGTTGTTAGTATATTCTAATCCCGATGAGTTGTCAATAATTATTTAATACTTTTTTATTTTTCTTTTATAAATATATCTGGCTGAATACCATGAATCATGATACAATAACTATACAATTTTTATAAAAGAATCCGAATGATATAGGAGGTGACAAGCTATGCACATAAATTCGTCTGGTGAAAACTATCTGGAAACTATTTTAATATTAAGCAAAAAACGTCCTGTTGTTCGTTCTGTGGACATCGCTACAGAATTAGACTTTAAAAAACCCAGCGTAAGTGTGGCTATGAAGAAACTGCGTACAAGCGGACATATAACGGTATCGCCGGAAGGATATATTAATTTAACTGAATCTGGAAAAGAAATAGCTACACAGATTTATGAACGCCATGTTCTTCTTTCTTCCTGGCTAGAACGTCTTGGTGTTGATCCGGATATTGCCGCACAAGATGCATGCAGGATAGAACATGTCATTAGTTCTGAAAGTTTTGAAGCCCTCAAAAAGCATATCAAATAACTCTCTTCTCACTATAAATTGAATGGCATTTTAAGGGGCTGTCGGGAAATAGATAGTTCTAAATAAGGGCAGACGTGACTCATGCGAGTCACATCTGCCCTTAAAACTTTTCCATAAAAAGAGAAAAAGATGGCTAACGACAACCATCTCCTCTCCGTTCCATGTTATAATGGAACTATGCTAAAACAAGATTATTATAACGAATTTTTTGAATTAGGGCAACAGAAAATTAACTTCAGTTTCTTCGAATTGTGTTTACCTGACGACGATCCAGTCTATACCCTGAAAAAAGTGATGGAGGATTTAGATTTTTCTGGCTTGTTAGCCAATTGTTCAGATAAGGGAAGAACCGGGTTCAATCCAATTATGATGTATGCTGT
>SAMEA3387500__coassemble_746_pt1 | contig 52964 bp, 51 predicted proteins | sample SAMEA3387500__metabat2_high_PE_001 | metagenome-assembled genome bin SAMEA3387500 (sample SAMEA3387500) | Felis catus | biome: Faeces | place: United Kingdom | collected 2012
CTTCATGATGACAGTTTGTTTTTTCACTGTCTCTCATAAAGGGAGCATATCATTTTATCCGGTTCTCTGCTCTCTTTATTTTTCTGTGCAATCTGCACCTTTCTTCTGTCTTTTTACATTTTTTTATAACGTTCTGCCATCTCTTCCAGAGAAACCTGCTCTACCAGCGGCGCTTTTCCAAAAGAACCAAACTCTACAATCAGAGTTCCGATGGCCTCTTTCACACCTTTTTCAATTACAGAAACCAATTCTGCTCTGTCTTCATCAGGAACAATGCCGTACATAACGGTATCCATAATCGGAGGAAGAAAGGCTCTTGGGTCAAACTGGTCTTTTTTCTCTTCCAAAAGTTTGTATACACCGCCAATAGACGGGCTGTTTCTCTTTTCCGGATTCTGTGCAAAGTATTCCTTCATATTTCTTGTAACAGCCAGACGAATATCTGTATCCACATTGATTTTTCCAATACCGCATGGAATTGCAGCCTTTAATTCCTCTATTGAAATGCCATATGCATTCTGAATGTTTCCGCCTAACGCATTGATTTCGTCTACAATGTATCTCGGCACAGTAGAAGAACCGTGGGATACCAGAACGCCAAAAAGGTTTTCATGCATCATACATTCCTTAATGGCAATGGCAATTTCTTTTCTCAGCTTTACATCTTTTCCCTTAGAAGCCCCGTGCATGGTTCCGTAGGAAATAGCCAGGGCATCGCAGCCTGTCTTTTTGAAAAATTCCACTGCTTTTAACGGATTGGTATAGGTAGAAGTTGCGGAAAATACATGGTCTTCCACACCTGCCAGCACACCCAGCTCACCTTCTACGGAAACCCCTCTTTCGTGGGCGTACTTTACAACCTCTCTTGTCAGTTCTACGTTTTCTTCAAAAGGAAGAGAAGAACCGTCAATCATAACAGAAGTATAGCCACCTTCAATGGCTGCAACGCAGGAATCAAAGTTTTTTCCGTGATCTAAGTGCAGAACAACCGGAATCGGAGAATTTTCCGCATATTTCTTTACTGCTGCAGCAATATTTTTCGCACCGATTTTTTTATCTTCCAGGGTTGCGTTCTGAAAGTCTGTACGTCCGCCCATGAATCCGTTTGCAAGGTCAGCGCCCTGCAGAATGGCTGCAGAACGGAACATTTCATGCACCTCAATGGCTGCCTTTGCCTGTGCAACTGCATTTACATTAAAAGCGCCCTGTGCAAAGTGATATTTGTCAACGGTTTCCAGCAATGGTCTTAATGGTATTAATGGCATGGTGTTTCCTCCTGTTTTTTAATTTTCTTCCCTTTTACAAAGGTATCTGTAATATTATAAGCATCGTCTAAAATGAGAATATCAGCGTCCTTTCCCTCTTCCAGGCTTCCGATATGCTCCTCTGCACGAATCAGTCTTGCAGGATTCATGGTAAGCAGAGGAAGTACGTCCTCCATGGATTTTCCTGTAAACTCTACCAGACGCTTCAAAGCGGTTCCTGTTGTCAGTGTACTTCCTGCACGAACGCCGTTGGGAAGTTTGGCATCTCCCTCTTCCACAATAACATCGTTTACCCCCAGTTTGTAAGCGCCATCGGGAAGACCTGCCGCCATAATGGAATCCGTTACAGCCACTACCCGGTCATATCCCTTTGCCTTCAGAATCATACGCACACTGCCCGGGTGCAGATGCCGTCCGTCGCAGATAGCTTCACAGTACACATCGTCTGCTTCCAGAACGGCTCCCATAATAGCCGGAAAATGCTGGTGGAATAATTTCATGGCATTGCAGGTATGGGTACATGCCATAGCTCCGTTTTCAATACATTTTCTGGAGGTTTCGTAATCTGCCCCTGAATGTCCAATGGCAACCGTGATTCCCATATCCCTGATAGCTGGAATTGCCTCCGGAATCCCCTCTACCTCCGGTGAAACTGTAATGTAACGTACATTTCCCTCTGCCTTTTCCTGATATTCCTTTAACAAGTCCAGGTCAGCACCTCTTAAAAGAGATTCCGGCATTGCACCTTTAAACTCCACAGACAAAAACGGACCTTCCAGATGAATTCCCAGTAAATCTGCACAGTTCTCATGGTCTGCTTTATGCTTTAGCACCTCGCCAATGACTTTTTCTGTCTGTTCTTTCGTATCTGTAAGAATAGAGCAAAGCCAGGTTGTAGTTCCCTGTGTGGCGAAAAAGTGTCCAATTTTCTCTAAATCCTCTTTTGAGGCAGCATTTACATCAAAGCCGCAGCCGCCATGAGTATGGATATCAATGAAACCGGGAACTACTGCCTTTCCCTTTACATCGTAAACCTCTCCGTCTGTGATTGCTTCGGACGGACTGCAAATTTTCGTAATCACACCGTTTTCCATACAGAGATTTTTTCTCTCCAGACGACGCTTTTCATAGCGATATACATATCCGCCTGTAATCCAGGTCTTCATACTTATCCCTCCAATGCAGCTACAAATTCTGTGATTTTCAGGTTAATGTCTGCATGATCGGTAAGAAGAGATACCGGGAAATCAGAAGTTGCTTCTCCATATGCGGTACGGCGTACCACAGCTCTGTGCCAGTTTCTGAAGCAGCCCAGTCTGATTTTTCTTGCATGGGCAATTTCATAAATACCAATGGTTACGCAATAATGAGGCATATCCTCTAAAGCCCCGTTAAAATCTCCGATTGCGTTGGCTGTTCTGGTTTCCTTTGTAATCTCCAGAACTCTGGTTTTCTGCGCCAGAAATTCTTCGTTGCTCAGGGAAGGATCTGCTTCGTTAAATGCCACATGTCCGTTGATGCCGATTCCACCAAAGCAAATATCCACGCCGCCCAGCTCTTCAATTAAATTTGGTATGTAGTCCAGATTTTCCGGATCCGGGAAAATGCGCTGTTCCTTTGGCATTACCAGTTCTTCGTCGATTTTTTCGTATACAACCCGGTTCATAAAACCACGGAAGCTGAGGGGGTGTGTTTCAGGAACCCATTTTTTTTCATCGTCCAAATACTCATCCATATTGATAAACCACACATTTTTCAGGCTGATTCTCTCCTTGTTTACCTTTTCCACAAAGAAAGGATACTGTCCAACAGGACCTACCGGGCAAATGAAAACCGTTTTTTCGCCCTTTTCATTGTGCGCCTTAATTTCCTCTGCCATTTCCTCTGCCATGGAACGGAAAACCGCTTCGTTGTCTTCCATAACCAACACAGGAAGTTTTGGATTGTTGTTTAAAAGTTCCTCTTTGGTATAACCGTAATATGCATGTTTCATATCATTCTTCCTTTCCATACGACCTCTATTTTAGCATAAAAGCTCATCTTGTTATTTCCGATTATACGATAAGGCTCATACATTTTCAACAAACCTTCACCAAAAAGCCCTTGTTTTTGTATTCTTTTTAAGCAAACGTTATCTTATATTTTATTGTCATTATCCGTCATTTCAGTTATAATATGCTTATCTATTAACTCTTGTATTGTGAGGTTTGAATATGACTCTAAAAGAAATTGCACAAAAAGCAAATGTATCTATTTCTACGGTTTCCCGTGTAATTAACCAAAAAAACACAAAAGCAGCAAGCCCGGAGGTGCAGGAGCGCATCTGGGAAATTGTCCGGGAAAGCGGTTATACCCCGAATACTTCTGCACGGGCATTAAAAATGGGAGCAAAAGCGCCGACTGCCATCATGGCTTTGCCGAAAACGATTTCCTGTATTTACGCAAGAGGAGAAGCCGCTGTTTCTGACCTTTTCTTCTCCCACATTGCAAAAGCCATTGAACAGGAGGCTTTCAAAAGTAATTTTTTCATCAAACATTCTTTTACGGCTCTTGATATTGCCAACACAGAGGTAGCTGCCCGTATCGCAAACTCTCCTGCAGACGGAGCCGTCATTCTGGGGCGTTATGACAAGCAGATATTAAAATTTTTCACAGAACATTACAAGCACATTGTGTACGCAGGCTTAAATCCCATGGGAACCAAATATGACCAGGTGGTCTGCGACGGAAGAGAAATTACCTTCAGCGCAATTTCCTACCTTCATGAGCTGGGACACACCAAAATCGGCTATATCGGAGAGCAGAACAACGAAATCCGCTATACTGCCTTTAAGGAAGCTCTGAAGTCCTTAAACCTTCCCTTTTTGCAGAAAAATACAGCAAACGTAAAACTTTCCCACGAAGGGGGCTATCAGGGCGCCTATCATTTAATGGAAGCAAAATCTGATGTCACTGCCATTTTCTGTGCCAACGACAATACTGCTATTGGAGCCATTAAGGCGATTCGTGAAAAAGGTTATCGGATTCCGGAGGATATTTCCATTATCGGCGTAGATGACATTGAAACCGCCCAATATCTATCTCCCATGCTGACCACTGTACATATCCCCATGGAAGAAATGGGGCAGCTTGCTTCCAAAATTCTCATTGACCGGATTAACGGAGGTCATCGGATTCCCCTTAAGGTCATGCTTCCCTTCCACATTGCCAAAAGGGATACCTGTGCAAAGCCGGCGCGGAACGGAAAAACCTTTCTGAATGCACCCGTCGGATAACAAAAAGCCGCACAAAACAGCAGTCAGAAATGCCTGACTTGGGTTTTGTGCAGCTTTTTTATTACAGATATTTATTTATTTTTTACCCTCTCATAAGTTCTAAATTCATACTCAATATCAAAGTATGTCTGCTCTTCGCTTCTTCCTGTTACCTTCCACTCTCCCTCTTTATCCAAATCCGGGAAAAAGCTGTCTGCCTCATAGGCAAAATCTATTTTTGTCACATATGCTTTACTGCAGTAGGGAAGCATCTGTTTATATACGCTGTCGCCACCGATAACATAAACCTCTTCCTCATATTTCTTTGCTTCTTCCAAAGCCTCTTCTACACTGTGAACCACAACTGCACCCTTTGCCTGATAATTCTTATCTCTTGTAAGCACAATGTTCACTCTGTTTTTCAGAGGAAGCCCTCCCGGAAAGCTTTCCAGTGTTTTTCTTCCCATAATCACCACATTTCCGGTAGTTGTATTTCTGAAAAATTTCATATCTGCCGGAATACTGACCAGCAGCTTGTTGTCCTTCCCAATTCCCCAGTTCGCGTCTGCCGCTACAATTAAATTCATATCTTTTCTCCTCTTTTAAACTGCAATAGGTATATTCTTAATCTGCGGACCTGCCTGATAATCCTCTACAATCAAATCCGCTGTGGTAAATGCATAGAAATCCTTCACTTCCGGATTCAGGGAAACCTTTGGTGCAGGATAAGCTTCTCTGGAAATCAACTCCTTTACTGCCTCCACATGACGGTCATAAATATGTGCATCTGCAATCACATGTACCAGTTCTCCGGGAATCATATCATTAACCTGCGCTACCATCATGAGAAGAATGGCATACTGGCACACATTCCAGTTATTTGCTGCCAGCACGTCCTGGGAGCGCTGATTCAAGACTCCGTTCAACACCAGCCTTTCGCTGTTTCTCTCCTTTGTCACATTATAGGTCATGCTGTAGCAGCAGGGATCCAAAGCTCCGCTGTGAAGATATTCAAATTGATACAGATTTGTCATAATTCTTCTGCTATAGGGATTTTCCTTTAATTGCTTTAACACATAATCCATCTGGTCGGTTTCTTCTCCCTTGTAAAGAAACTTCTTTCCCACCACATCTCCGTAACAGGTTCCGATGGAACCGTCCTCATCTGCCCATGCGTCCCAGATGTGTGCATTTAAATCATGAATGTTGTTGGATTTCCTCTGATATATCCATAAAATCTCGTCCATACAAGTTTTCAATGCCGTTTTTCTAAGAGTCAGCGCCGGAAATTCCTTCCGTAAATCATAACGGTTTACCACGCCGAAGCGCTTAATGGTATAAGCGCTCTCTCCGGTATCCTCCCATTTAGGGCGCACCTTCTCCCCCTTTGTATCTGTTCCATTCTCCAGAATATCACGGCACATAGAAATAAATAAATTATCTGCTAAACTCATACTGATTTCCTTTCTGTTCTGCAAAACTGCCCGCTTGGATTGCACGTTGTGCAATCATTATACCCCATTCCGCTTCTTTTTACCACAAAAAAAGAGCGGCTCAGAAATTAGAATTTCCTCCCGTATTTCCAAGCCATTCTCTTCTTATTTCTTTCTATAAAGAAGTCACAAAAACTGCGGCAATCAGCACCGGCAGAACAAATTTAACCAGCACAGACCACACGCCTGCCAGTTTAAATTCTGCCTTTCCTTCATTAGTAATTTCCCGCACTGCATTTTTAGATTTCCATACCCAACCAATAAAGATGCAGGCAAGGATTCCGCCAATAGGCAGGGACACATTGGACACCAGATAATCCGCCAAATCAAAGAAACTCTTTCCGGCAACCTTAATATCACTCCACATGCCAAAGCTCAAAGCACATGGAATTCCAAGGCAGGTAATCAATCCTGCTGAAATCACAGCCGCCTTTGTCCTTGTCACATGGAAGGTATTGACTGCAAAGGATACCACAACCTCCAGATAGGCAATACTGGTAGAAACAGCTGCAAATAATACCAGCACAAAGAAAATCACGCCGAATATTTTACCTCCCGGCATTTCTCCAAATACAGTGGGAAGTGTCTGGAACATCAGACTCGGACCGCTCTCCGGGTCAAAGCCAAACGCAAATACTGCCGGTAAAATAGCGAAGCCCGCAATCATGGCAACCAGTGTATCAAAGAATGCAATGCTTCCCGCACTTTTTACAATTTTCTGGTCTTTTCCAAGATAAGCGCCATAGGTAATCGTTGCCCCTGTTCCAAGGGAAAGAGAAAAGAACACCTGTCCCAAAGCCGCCAGAAATGCCCCTGGTGTCAACTTGGAAAAATCAGGCTTCAGGAAAAATTCAATACCCTTTTCCGCTCCCGGAAGTGTACAGGAACGCACCACAATTACCAGCATACAAAGCACTAAAAGCGGCATCATAATTTTGCATGAACTTTCGATTCCCTTCTGAATACCTCTTACTACAATCAAGATGGTAATCACCATAAAAATCAGATAATATACAATCTGGCTTCCTGCGTTGGTTGTAAAGGTCTGAAAAAATTCGCTTCCCTTATCTGACGCACCTGTCACAGAGGCAAAAATATAACGAATAACCCAACCGCCTAAAACTGCATAATAAGATAAACCGATAAAACTGGTAATCACAGCCAGAATTCCCACACCGCCCCACTTTTTATTCAGCGCCTTATAGCTTCCGAATGCATCTTTTCCTCCGGCGCGGCCTATAGTAATCTCTGCTATAATCATGGGAATTCCCACCAGGAAAATACAAATCAGGTACACCAGAACAAAAGCACCGCCCCCGTTTTCTCCTACCAGCATAGGAAATCTCCAGAGATTCCCCATACCCACAGCAGAACCGGCTGCTGCCATAATAAATCCCAGACTGCCAGACCATTTGGCTGTGTCCGTGTTTTTCTTGCTTTCTGTTTGTTGACTCATATGCCCCTCCTTTTGACAATGAAAAAAGACCTCCGCCCCTGTATTATACATAAGGACGAAGGTCATATACTTCGTGGTACCACCTTAATTCATTCCTGTCCTGCAGGAACCTCTGCGGATACGGGAAACTGCCTTTTTTCTCTTTCGGCTTATACTTTTACTTCCTTATATCCAGGCGCTGTAATGGGCGCTCCCATCGCAGCCTATGCAACTTATGCAGTCGGTGCGAAGCTCCAAGACCATCTTCCATTCTCTTCTCCGCACTTCTTCTCACCCACCGAAGCTCTCTTTGCCGTTTCCAAAAATGTACTCTTCTTTTCATTGCCGTTTCTTATTTTTTCTGCTTTACAGTATAAAACCCTATTTCTCTCTTGTCAAACCTTTCTCTAAAGTTTTTCAAAACTTTACAAATCTTACAAAAAATGGTACTCTTTCTTAGTAAATTCCTCAAAAGTAGTTTTACCTTTTATACAAGAAAACTCTCTGATTTTTGTTGGAAATACCCACTAACCTGAATTACATTCAGAAAGGAGTCCCTTATGAAAAAATTCATCATCTACTTACTAAAACCTTTTTCCTTCCTGCCTGCAATTGCCATGATGTATCTCATTTTCAGCTTTTCTGCTCAGACAGGAACCGAATCCGGCAATTTAAGCCATGAAATCAGCTATCACCTTGTTTCTGTTGCTGACCGCGTTCTGGATAAAGGTCTGTCTGAAGAAGAGAAAAATGCCTATGCCGATAAAATCGAATTTCCGGTACGCAAACTGGCACATATGACAGAATACTTCATTCTTGCCATTTGCATGTCTTTTCCCCTCTATGTATATGGCGTCCGGGGCTTCTGGCTGTTTCTTCTGGCAGGTCTTCTCTGTGTGGGATTTGCCTGTACAGATGAATTTCATCAATCTTTCGTAGCAGGAAGAGGGCCTTCCAAACGTGATGTAGCCATAGACAGCACAGGCGCTTTATTCGGCATTATTCTGGTACAGATTTTCTGCCACAGTTTTACACCTTCCAGACGAAGAAGATAAACACTTACAGGATAACATTTTCCTGTAAAACAAAAACGGTTTTCCCAAAGGACTCCAATCCTTCCAGGAAAACCGTTTTCTTATTTTTTACCATAGTTCCAGAGATACATCGGTTGCTGACAGGATTTCTTCCTGTCCCTGCTCATTTCGGATAACCAGTCTGCCGTCCTCTGAAATTCTCTCTGCCAGCACTATCCGGCTCTTAAAATCAGAGTGAAGTTTTATTTTTCTCCCCGGAATTATATTCCACGCTATATATTCTCCGGGAATTCCTTTTTTCTCCACTTCTTTCAAAAGACAGTTGACAATACAGGCAGCCAGACGGTTTCTATCCACCTGCTGACCCTTTTGCAGAATAGTTCCTGCCTTTTGTCGCAGTTCCCCGGGAAAGCCCTCTTCCGGTTCATAGAGATTCAGTCCGATTCCCACCACTGCAAATTCAATATCCCCTGTTTCAAAATCTGTAACTGCCTCTGTGAGAATTCCACACACTTTTTTACCCTGCAAATACAGATCATTCACCCATTTAATGTCCAATGAAACACCACAGGATTCCCTTACAGCTTTGCACACAGCAACAGCTGCTGCCGCTGTCATTTCCAGACTCTCCTGAACTGTTTTTCCCGGATACAACAGAACACTGAGATACAAGCCACTTCCTTTGGGCGAATAAAAGCTGCGCCCCTTTCTCCCTCTGCCCTCTATCTGGCTGTTTGCAGCCACAAAGGAACCATGGGGCAGCCGGCTCTCCAGGGCTTTCTGTTTCATCACCTGACTGGTGGACGAAATCTCCTGAAAAACCTGTATCTCCACCTCCGGATTTTCCAGAAAACACCGGACAGCTTCCCCAGACAAAATATCATTTTCCTGACAAAGAGCATACCCCTTATTTGTCACAGCCTGAATCTGATACCCCTCCTGCCTGAGGCTTTTCATGGCCTTCCACACTGCTGTCCTGGATATGTCAAGCTGCTGTGCCAGCTCTTCCCCTGACAGATAACTGCCCTTTTGTTTTTCCAGAAGCTCCAGAAGCTTTGATTTTGTTGACATTTCCTTTTCCTTTCTGTTACCGCTCTTCACGGAAATAATTCACACCGCAGGATTTCGGCTGAGAATTTTCTTTTGAAGAACGAATAGATGTCATAATCAATACTACAATGGTCATTAAAAACGGTATCATATCAAAAATAGAGCTTGGAATTACCTGAGGTACATAGTATTTCAATACGCTGAAACCACCGAATACCAGGGCAGCCAAAATGGCTCTGTTTGGATTCCAGGTTGCAAAAATAACCAATGCCACTGCAATCCAGCCAAGACCATTGACACAGCTTGTTACCCATACACCGTTGCAGATAATCATAGAACAATATGCACCGCCAATACCGCAAAGGCCGCCGCCCAACATCAGATTTAAGTATTTCAGCTTTGTCACAGGGATCCCCGCTGCATCTGCTGCTGCCGGATTCTCTCCTACAGCCCGAACATTCAGACCGGTCTTTGTTCTATGAAGATAAATCGCGCATAAGATTGCTGCTGCAATGCCCAGATATACAAAAATATTGTAGTTAAACAACAGTTTTCCAATCACCGGAATGTCTGTAAGGAAAGGAAGCTTCACCTTTCCCAGACTGTCCAGAATCCCTTCCGGCAGTTTCAGAGAAGTATTTCCGCTTTTCTCCCGGACAAAATCTCCCACAAAGTTACTAAATCCAATACCAAAAATAGTCAGAGTCAGACCCGTAACATTCTGGTCTGCCATAAAAGTAACAGTTAACACTGCGTAGATTAAAGCGCCCAGCATACCTGTGACAAATGCTGCTGCAAGAGCCAGAACCAGATTGTCTGTCCAGTATCCCACGACAAAGCCGCCCACTGCACCAATGGACATCATACCTTCTACACCCAGGTTCAGATGTCCTGCTTTTTCGTTGATAATTTCTCCCAAAATCCCGAAAAGCAGTGGCGTTCCGGCAAGAACCGCTGCTACAAAAAAGTTTACAAAAAAATCCATTATGCCTGTCCTCCTTTCCTGCGTGTCACAAATTTATACCGTACAAAGAATTCACAGCCCAGTACAAAGAAAAGGATAACACCCTGAAGTACATCTGCGGAATAGGCAGACAGGCCGTGCGCAGACTGCATAACTGTACTTCCCTTTTCCAAAACTGCAAAAAGGAAGGATACCACCAGAATTCCCACTGGATTTAACTGTGCAAGCCATGCCACAATAATGGCAGTAAAGCCCACTCCTCCTGCCACAGAGGTTGTCAGTGTCAGGTCTGAACCGCTGGCCTGCACCATACCTGCAATACCGCAAATACCGCCGGAAAACGCCATGGTACGAAGCACAATTTTCTTATAATTCATACCTGCATAATTAGCAGTAGCACGGCTTTCTCCTACTACGCCGATTTCATATCCCTGCTTTGTAAATTTCAGATAAACATAAACAATGACAACCAGCACCAGACCAATAAGCCAGCCTGCATGCACACCGAAAATTTTGTCAAGCTGGGCGCTTTCCCCAAATCTGGCAATCTTCGGGAAGCCGGAAGAATTGGGATCCTTCCACGGACCGTCGCGCAAAAAGGAAATCAAATACAGCGCCACATAGTTTAACATCAAAGTAAACAGTGTTTCGTTTGTATCAAATTTTGCCTTGAAAAATGCAGGAATCAGCCCCCACAGGGCGCCGCCCAGCATACCTGCCAAAAACATACAGATCATCAACAACCAGTGTGGGAAATCCCAGCAAAACAGCGCAAAATATGTTGCGAAGATAGCTCCCATGATAATCTGTCCTTCTGCCCCAATGTTCCAGAAACGCATCTTAAACGCCAGAGTAATACCCAAAGCCGGTATCAGAAGAGGCACCATAAGCTTAATAGTTGCCTGAAATGCCATGGTACTTCTAAATGCACCGGATATAATTGTTCCATATACAGAAAACGGATTATATCCGATAAAAAGGATAAACAATCCTCCTGCCAAAATGGCAAATAACACAGATAGAAGGCGCAGACGGATAATCTGTCCATGAGGTCTTTCACTTCTCTTTTCAATACGAATCAGAGGTTCTTTCTTCTTAGTTTCCATTAGCCCTCTTCCCTCCTCTTACCAGTCATCATCAATCCCAACTCCTCTTTTGTAGTGGTTTTTGCATCTACCACCCCTGTAGACTCTCCATGACACATCACCATGATTCTGTCTGAAATCTGCAGAAGCACGTCCAAATCCTCTCCGATAAAGAGAACTGCAACTCCTTTTTTCTTCTGCTCATTGAGCAAATCGTAAATTGTATAAGAAGAATTGATGTCTAGTCCGCGGACAGGATAAGCGGTTACCAGAACAGAGGGATTGGATTCAATTTCTCTTCCCAGAAGCACCTTCTGCACATTTCCTCCTGACATAAGACGCACTGGCGTGTCAACACTGGGTGTTACCACCTTTAGCTTTTTCACCAGATCCTCTGCCATTTTTCTGGCTGGCTTTCTGTCTATAAAAATACCCTTATTCTTATCATAGGTTTTCAAAAGAATATTATCCACCATACCCATGGAAGCCACAAGCCCCATACCCAGACGATCCTCTGGTACAAAGCCCAGACTGATGCCCAGATTGGCAATTTCTCTCGGTGTTTTTCCTACCACATTTTCTTTATTATGAAGAATTGCACCCTTATCCACCGGAATTAACCCTGCAATACTTTCACACAATTCCTTCTGTCCGCTTCCGGCAACTCCGGCAACTCCCAGGATTTCTCCAGCCTTGATTTCCACACTCAAATCCTTGACTGCCATGGTTCCGTCCGGGGACTTTACGGAAAGATCCACAATTTTCAGCCTGGTAAATACATTTTCACATTCCGGACGCTGAATTTCCAGAGTAACCGGACGGCCTACCATAAGCTCTGTCAACTGCTTTTCATTAGTTTCACAGGTATTGACTGTGTCAATACTCTGTCCTTTTCGCAAAATCGTTACCCTATCGCTGATTTCCATAACCTCGTTCAACTTATGGGTAATAATAATAATAGCACTGCCCTGCTCTCTCATTTTTCTGAGAATTGCAAAAAGTTTTTTTGTTTCCTGTGGGGTAAGCACTGCGGTAGGTTCATCTAAAATCAAAATATCTGCATTGCGATATAACACTTTCAGAATTTCTACGGTCTGCTTTTCACTGACAGACATATTATAAATTTTCTTTTCAGGCTCAACCTCCAGCCCGTATTTTTCTGTCAGCTTTAAAATACGTTCTTTTAATTCTTTTGGCTTTACTCGTTTTCCTTCCATTCCCATAGCTACATTATCCATGGCAGAAAATACATCTACCAGCTTAAAATGCTGATGAATCATGCCGATTCCCAGCTTTCCTGCGTCCATGGGGGAATTAATGGTTACTTCTTTCCCATTCACCTTAATAATGCCTTCGTCAGGGTGATAAATTCCTGAAATCATATTCATCAGCGTTGTTTTACCGGATCCATTTTCTCCCAGAAGCGCCAGGATTTCTCCTCTGCGGACTTCCAGATTAATATGGTCATTGGCAACTACACTTCCGAAGGTTTTGGTAATTCCCTGAAGCTCAATGGCATTCTCCTTCTTCTCCAAAGCCAACTCGTGTCACCTCTCATTTCTTTTGTTTCTGCTGTTTTACAGCATACAGATTTATTGTATCATAAGAAAGAACTGCCGCACAAGAACTTTTCTGCAAAATCAAAACTGCGGCAGCGGGCATCTGTGGAAATCTCTCCACCTGCGCCTGCTGCCGCAGCCTTATTTTTTCTTCTGATTCAACTTATCTGAAATATCTATTTTACCACGATATTCTTATAATACCAGTTAATACCGCCTGTAATGGTTGCATCATCTAAAGTCTTTCCGTCTTCTCCTATGGTCTTTCCGTCATTTGTTTCCAGAACACCGTCAAATACATTGAAGCCGTCTTCTACAATTTTCTTTCTTGCCTCATCTACCTTTTCCTGTGTTCCCGGTGCAACCAGATCTTCATTTAAAGGAGTAATGTCCACCAGGCCATCGTCCATACCGCCGAAGTAGTTTTCAGCAGTCCAGGTTCCGTCAATTACCTGCTGTACAGCCTGTGTATAATATACACCCCAGTTCCATACAACAGATGTCAAAGTAGCTTTTGGTGCATCTTTTTCCATATCAGAGTTGTATCCAACGCCCCAGACACCTGCGGATTCTGCTTCTGTCTGTGGGTTCGGAGTATCGCAGTGCTGACCGATAACATCACAACCCTCTGCAATCAGAGCTTTTGCTGCATTGGTCTCCTCTGTAGGAGAAAGCCAGCTATTTGTAACCTTTACATATACTTCTGCATCAGGGTTTACCTCTGCAACACCAATGGCAAATGCATCAGCGCCGCCGGTTACCTCTGAGTTTTCAGAGCCCATAGCTGCTACATAACCGATTTTGTTACTCTCTGTCTTCATACCTGCCACAATACCGGATAAGTATCTTGCCTGATAAATTCTTCCGAAATAATTGTTAAAGTTTGTATCGTTTGATTTATAGCCTGTACCATGTGAAAAAATAACTTCCGGATACTCCTCAGCAAGCGCTTCACAGGTATCCATATAGTTGAAGCTTGTTGCAAAGATAATCTGGCAGCCCTCTTCAATACATTCTCTCATTGCCTGCTCTGTCATAGTAGGATCTTCATCGGGAATGTTGTTTTTTCTGATAATCTGGCTGTCATCAAGACCCAGTTCCTTCTGCATTTCTACAATCCCCTGGTCATGGGCATAGCTATATCCGGAACCATCTGCAGGGTCACCAATATGGATAACGCCTACTTTTAAGTCTTCCTTTGCTACCGGTGCAAAGCTGCTTTTACCAGCTTCTTTGTCCTCTCCTGCCTCTGCGTTTCCCTCTGTTTTAGAATTTTCTTTTTCCTCCACAGCCTGCTGCTGTCCGCAACCTGTCATCAATGTTCCGACCATGGCAATAGAAAGTAACACACCTAAGATTTTCTTCTTCATGATTTTCCTCCTAAAGTTTTAAATGTTATCATAGATTTTACAAATTTCTCCATGAAACTACATCATAGCACCATATATCTGTTTTTTCAACTGCCTTTTGGTTTTTTATATCATTTACAAATTCTGCTGTTTCTCAAGATACTGCAAAATATTTTTGTAAACCTCTTCTTTTCCCTCTTCATTCAGGATTTCGTGGCGCATTCCCGGATACCTCTTTCCTGTTACCTGTCTGTATCCCATTTTTTTCAAAAACTGCAGCTCCTGTACAAACTTTCTTCCGTTTCCAATACAGGGGTCATCTTCTCCTCCCAGAAACAAAACAGGAAGTTCCTTGTTTCTTACCTTCCAGCCTTTTTTGCTGTAAGTACCTTTCATCAGCCTAAAGAGGCTTTCAAACCCATCTGTAGTAAATACAAATCCGCAAAAAGGCGATGCGTCATAGGCTTCTACTACTTCGTTGTCTGAGCATATCCAGGCAGAGGTGCTGTCCTCCTTTTTAAATCTTGCCACACAGGGGGCAAAGGCCAGCGTCTGAATCTCCTTACTTCTGTAGCCGCCACCCTTTCGTTTTTTCTGCAATTTTGCCAGGGCAAGCCCCAAATCCACTGCCCGGTTTTTGCTTGGCGGTCCTGTGAGAATCAGCTTGTCCAGCTCCCTGTCATACTCCTTCAGGTAATTTCTGGCAACCAAAGTTCCCATACTATGTCCCAGCATATAAAAAGGAATCCCCTGAAACTTTTCCTTTGTCCACTTTGTCACCTGATGCAAATCCTCTACAATCCCTTTTGCCCCGGTGTTATAAAAATAGCCCAGGTCTTCTTCTCTTCTGACACTCTTTCCGTGTCCTCTATGGTCATGAATCACTGCCGCATATCCATGTTCTGCCAGAAATTCCATAAACGGCAGATAACGCTCTTTATGTTCGCTCATGCCATGAGAAATCTGAACCACCCCCTTTTTCCTACCCTCCGGCTCTGTCCAGAGTACAGACAGGGTAAGACCGTCCTGCTCAGAATGGATTTCTGCTATATTTCGTATCATCAAACCGCCTCCTTTGCCGTTTCTTTTTCTGTAAATGGAAAAACCGGCGCCTTATACGCACAAAATATGCTTTAAAGCGCCAGTCTTTGCTGTCTTCTGATTAATCTGCTTAATCTTCTACTATTTCCAAAACATCTGCCGGACAGGCTTTTGCACAAATACCACATGCAATACATTTGCTGCTTACCGGTGATTCTTCTGCTTTTACCATAACGCCAAACGGACATGCCTCTACACATTTGCCGCAGCCTGTACATTTTTTCTTATTTATCATGTATACGCCCTTTGCATTCTGTGTAATTGCCCCTTCCGGACAGGCTTTTGCACATTTACCGCACTGTACACATACCATAGGCTTCGCATCGCCTTTTTTCTCAATAATCTGAATACAGGACTTGTCCGGGTCAAATTCTTTATAAAAGCTTTCAGAACATGCTCTTACACACTCCAGACATGCCATACATTTTGCACCTTTTGTAACTTTCAGTTTCTTCATGGTAAAATCCTCCGCTTTCGTGATAAAATTCATCTGCGCATAACGCATTTCAGGGTTGTTATCATCTGATAATTTTACCATTTTATCCTGAATTTCACAAGCAGATTTTCATAGTTCCAGTAATTTGCTGCCTAAAATACTCCTACAGCTTCAGGAATTGCTCTACATTTACAATAAATACCGTTGCCCCTCCTACGTCAATGGTAACAGGAGGCGCTGCATATCCAAGCACCGGTCCTTTGGTACCTGCAGAATACGCCGGTGTAATCATAACCTCTTTTCGTCTGGAGCATTCTTCTTTAATAATGTTCAGCACAGTATCTACCTTTTCATCTTCTGTACCAATCATCAATGTGGCATTGCCCTTTCTCAGGAATCCGCCTGTACTGGACAGCTTTGTCACACTGATTTTCTCCTTATTCAGCCGTTCTATTACAAATCCCTCGTCTTCTTTTCGTACAATGGCAAATATCATTTTCATAAAGCATACCTCCTTCAGCCCCTCGGCTTCTACCCGCCTATACAACAGCAGGCATTTTTTATGAAGCCTATTATACCACACTTCCCGTTTAAAGCCAATATTTTATCACATTAAAGTTTTCATTTCATAAGACGCATTTTCCTATAAAATAACAAAAGACAGACATCTCTGTCTGTCCTTTGTTTCTGGAAATAAAAAAAGCGCGAGACGGGACTCGAACCCGCGGCCTCGACCTTGGCAAGGTCGCGCTCCACCAACTGAGCCACTCGCGCATGTTGTGTTTGATTTGTTATCTCAAGCACAAGTAATACTATACTATAAAGCTTTTTATTTGTCAACAATATTTTTAAATTTTTTTGCCTTTTTTCGCACTGCCTTTGAAAGATATGCTATACTAAAAGAAATTCTTCAAAGAAAGGACGGATTTTCATGGATATAAATACATCTGAGTTGGATTGTCTGGTGCAGAAATATGAGGAACTTCTGACTTCCACAGCAGACACTCTCTGGGATTATGCAGAAACTGCCTATCAGGAAATTAAATCCTGCACCCTTTAAAAAAAACACCTCTGTTCTCATGGTTTCACCCTTCTTCCCACTTCCCCGCAGCTCCCCACAGCTTTCGCGGCAAAGTATGGAAGCGGCAGACCGGTTATCGGACTGTTGGGAGAATACGATGCCCTGCCTGATATGGCACACCCGGCGGACTGCTTTTTACCCACAGAACCAACTTCCTGCCTGACTTCTGCTGGTCACGGCTGCGGACATCATCTTCTTGGAACCGGGCTTCTGGCCGCTGCCCTGTTCTTAAAAGATCTTATGGACAAATACCAACTTCCCGGCACCATTATCTACTTCGGTTGTCCGGCAGAAGAAAACGAAGCCGGAAAAAGCCAGATGCTCGCACAGGGCTTTTTCCGTGATGTCGATGCCGCTTTTTCCTGGCACCCTCATGCACAGTCCGGTATTTTCAACCAATCTTTGGCAAATCAGCGGGTATCCTACACCTTTACCGGCACCAGCGCCCATGCTTCCCTGGCGCCTCATCTGGGCAGAAGCGCCCTGGACGCCTGCGAATTAATGAATATCGGGGTCAATTATTTAAGAGAACACATGCCTGATAATGCCAGGATTCACTATGCCTACTTAAATGCCGGAGGCAAACTTCCCAATATTGTTCCTGCCAAAGCCCAGCTTTTGTACGCCATACGTTCTCCCCAAAGCCGGGAAGCCGCAGAGCTTAGAAAGCGTGTAGACCGCATTGCTGCAGGCGCTGCTCTGATGACGGATACAAAAGTGGACATTCAGACACGTTGTATTTATGACAGCCTTCTGCCCAATCCTTCTCTGGACAGACTGCTGTTAAAATATATGAAAACCTTCTCTCCTGCTATATACACACCCGAAGAGGTTTCTTATGCTGCACAGGCAGAAAAAGTTCTTGGAAACCCCGCCTGCGACATGCCCTTATGCACACTTCCAGACCTTTCTCTTACACGGAAAACCGGGATTTCCACTGATGTGGGAAATATAAGCCAAAAGCTGCCCTGCACAGCCTTTATGACCGCCTGTTATGCAAAGGATACTCCGCTGCACCATTGGACAGCTGTTGCTCAGGGAAAATCTTCCATTGCACACAAAGGCATGCTGACAGCCGGAAAAATCCTCGCAGCCAGTATCTGGGAACTACTGCTTTCCCCTGAAATCATGGAACATGCTCAGAAAGACTTTTTAACAGAAAAAGTGAAACGGGATATTGCTTAACCGCAACACCCCGTTTCAGGTACGCAAAATCGCACTGAGTACATATTGATTATTTGGAAAATTCTTATGGGTAATATCCTCCAGGCGGATTAAATCCACGTCCAGCCACAACTCCTCTGCCACTACCATAAGATGTGAAAACATAATACCAAAATTCATCTCCTCATATTTGCCCATATGCCCTACGGTATGCTTTTTTGCAAATACATGAATCCGGTTGTCATAAACCACAAATCTCCATGGCTGACTGTTCATACTGGACGGGGACAGACGCGCTGCCTCTAAAAGCTGTTTCATCCACTGACGGGGAACTTCCTTATAGACACACAGTTCTTTCAAATCCATGCGCTTTGCATCGACCGCCTTTCTGGTATAGCTTCCCTTGCTTTTTCCAAAAGCCATGGTAATCATAAATTTCAGGTTGCCCTTATGCGGATTTCCCAGCTTTGGTTTTATGCCGCCCAAAAAGCAGGTTCCCAGACCTCTGGTACACAAAAACAGCGCAATCTGTTCCATAATATACCCTGCATTCATTTGTGCCAAATCCTTTTCTTCAGAATAAAAGGAAATGTAATAAGGCGCTTTTACTCCCAGAAAATGGATTCTCTTATTCTGTCCCTTTGTATTGTCAAGAATGGAAATTTCAGTACGAATCCCCGGATTCAGACCTTCAATCTGTTCATAAAAATCCCTTAATTCCTGCAAAAGCTCACTACTCACAGGCTCCATCTCGTAGCTGCGTACAGATTTTCTTAAAAAAATTGCTTCATATAAATTCATACTCTCACCTTCAGCTTATTCGTAACAATATTTTAACATACAAAATTTGAATTGCAATGATTATTTTCTAAAATTTCTATTGACATTTTCTATTTTCGCATGTACTATTGTATTAGTCAATTAGTACAATAGTACAAATAAAAGGAGGTGCTGTTATGTCATGGAACCTGGACTCCGAACGTCCTATTTATACGCAGATTATAGAACGTATCACTCTGGATATTATTTCCGGAATTTACGCTCCGGGTGCAAGGCTCCCGTCAGTAAGGGATTTGGCACAGAACGCCGGAGTAAATCCCAACACCATGCAAAAAGCTCTTTCCGAGCTTGAACGAACCGGACTACTTTTCAGTCAGCGAACCAGCGGACGTTTTGTCACGGAGGAATTAGCTATGATAGAAAAAACAAAAACACAGCTTGCAGCCCAGCAGATCAGAGAATTTCTGGAAAAAATGCAGCGTATTGGATTTGACAGGGAAACCACCCTGAAACTTATCCAACAAACAGAGGAAAAGGAGGCGCAAGTATGAATCCAATTTTAGACTGTCAAAATCTGACGAAATACTATGGCAACAAGATTGCCCTTGATAACTTAAATCTGACTTTAGAACCGGGGAAAATCATCGGGCTTTTAGGTCCCAACGGCAGCGGAAAAACCACTTTTATCAAACTGCTCAACGGACTTCTGACCCCGGATAAAGGACAGGTTCTGATAAACGGTATGAAACCGGGAATTGACACAAAGAAAATCGTTTCCTATCTTCCTGAGCGTACCTATCTTGGCTCCTGGAGAAAAGTCTGCGATATCATTGATTTCTTCCATGATTTCTATGAGGACTTTGATAAAAGCCGGGCCTATGATATGTTGCAGAAGTTGAACATCAATCCCTCAGACCGCCTTCATTCCATGTCAAAAGGCACAAAAGAAAAAGTGCAGCTCATTCTCGTTATGAGCCGCCGGGCAAACCTTTACTGTCTGGACGAACCCATTGCAGGCGTAGACCCTGCTGCAAGAGATTACATTCTCTCCACCATTCTCAACAATTATGAGGAGAATGCTACGATTCTCCTCTCCACTCATCTGATTTCTGATGTGGAAAATATTCTGGACGATGTCATTTTCATTCAGAACGGACGGATTCGCCTGACAGACAGTGTAGAAAATATTCGCTTCCAGCAGGGCAAATCTGTAGATACGTTATTTAGGGAGGTGTTTAAATGTTAAGAAAATTGTTTAAATATGACTGGAAGTCTGTTTCCCCTCTTCTTTTTATACTTCATGGTATCCTTTTACTGTATACCATACTGGGACGGATTGCTATCTCTATTGGCTCTGCACAGAGCAATACACAGACTGCCTCTTCTGCCTCTGAATTTTCCGGCATTGCAGGCGCACTGTATGTACTTGGCTTTATATTCTTTATCATTGCCATTATAATTGCTACATACCTTTATTTAGCTGTACATATGCAGAAAAATCTTTTTTCAGATGAGGGCTATTTAACCCACACGCTTCCGGTATCTCCTGTAAAGCTTCTGTGGTCTAAAATTCTGGTTTTTAACGCCTGGATTTTACTGGATATACTGTGTGTTGTAATTTCTATTGCAATCCTGGTCATTTATCCGGATACCCTTACCTGGATTTTAGAGGATTTCCAATTTCTGCTTCATATTTTCTTAGGCAGTGCAGGCTTTCAAAACCAGCTTTCTATAATCCTGACTGTCCTGAATGTGATTGTGCTTTATTTGGGCTATTATACCATGCTGCTGTTTTTTGCCCTTTGTCTTGGCAATTTATTCAAGAACCACAAGGTTCTGGGAAGTGTTCTTTCCTTTTTTGGTGTAAATATTATACTTTCCATTATAAAAACCATTATTCTCTTTCTGGTTCCTGCCCTGAATCCCTTTACCATATCTTTCTCTTCAGATATGGCAACCCAGGAAATGGTAACCTCTTCAGACCTGAGTTTTTCCGGACTTCCTATAATTGGTTTTTCTCTTCTATGGGATTTGATTTTTGCTGTTCTCTTTTTCCTGGGAAGCAGGTATATTATTTCTAAAAGGCTGAACCTGCAATAAAAATTTTGTCATAACAAACAGGCTGTCGTATCAGATTGCTATGAGAAATATTCTCCATATACATCTGATGCGACAGCCTCTTCTCTTTCAGGGATTCTCTGCTTTTTCAGCCTCTTTTTCCACTTCCCGAATCTGTTTTTCCACATCTTTTTTAAATTTTTCCCATTTCCCGGGATTTTCTACATAATATTTGGGACAGTTTTTCCCCGTTACATCATAATGCCGGATTACGTCCTCTGAGGTCAGATTAAACCGATAGCAGAGCCAGCCCGTGAGCCGTACTAAAGAAATATAGGTAGCGTCTGTAAAAGCCCCCGTTTCGTCCAAATGGCAGCATTCAATGGACAAGGTGTCCTCATTTCTGGAATTTGACGCATAAGCAATTTCTGTGCTGGGAATACACTGTACGATTTCTCCCTCAATTCCTACAACAAAATGACTGCTGACTTTGGTTTCATGACTGTCCTTTAATCCCTGGAAATAATCCCGGTTATTCTTTGCCGTTGTTCCCGGATTGGCTGTATAATGCACTACGATTCCTTTTATCTTCTTTAAAGGCGTACCCGGTCTGGAATATTCATTTGGCTCCAGCAAATCCACTTCAAAGGGAGGCGCTCCTACAAAGGATTCATTTCTTGCCTTTAAAAGCCTTCTCTCCTGTATCTGTTCTCTGACTTTATTTCCCAGAAAAAATATCAGTATCACCGTAAAAACAGCTGCCAGAAACAACAGTATGTGGCGGCGTCTTTCCCGCTTTCTCTTCTGACGCCGCAGTTCTCTTCGACTCTCCAGGTCTGCGGACTCTCTGTGTCTTTTTCTGCCAAACATCATCTTCTGTTCTCTCCTGTATCCTTCGCTCTTCGTAGGATTTCCTGTTTCTATACTCCCTATGATACGCAAACATGAATACTCTGTCAACAGAACATGTGTCCTGTGAAAGAAAATTTCCTATAAAATTAAAAACACCGCATGAACCTGCCAAAAAGCAGTGTCCATGCGGTGTTCTTTTTATTCGTCTATACTATAATTAGGAGCTTCCTTTGTAATATGAATATCATGTGGGTGTGATTCTTTTAAGGAAGCAGCAGAAATCTTCACGAACTGTCCGCTTTCCTTCAAAGTTTCAATATCTTTTGCTCCACAATATCCCATACCGGAACGAAGTCCGCCGATAAGCTGGAATACTGTATCTTCTACATGGCCCTTGTAAGCGACACGGCCTTCCACGCCTTCCGGAACCAGCTTCTTTGCGTCCTGCTGGAAATAACGGTCTTTACTTCCGTTTTCCATAGCAGCAATGGAGCCCATACCTCTGTAAACCTTATATTTTCTTCCCTGATACAATTCAAAATCTCCAGGGCTTTCATCACAGCCTGCAAAGATACTTCCCATCATACATACGTTTGCACCTGCTGCAATGGCTTTTGTCATATCTCCGGAATACTTGATTCCACCGTCTGCGATAATCGGAATTCCATATTCTTTTGCAACTGCATAACAATCCATAACTGCTGTAATCTGCGGTACACCGATACCTGCAACCACACGGGTTGTACAGATAGAACCAGGTCCGATTCCTACCTTTACAGCGTCTACGCCAGCTTCAATTAAAGCTCTTGTAGCCTCTCCTGTTGCCACATTTCCGGCAATCAACTGTAAATCCGGGTATTTGGCTTTGATTTCTCTTACAGCTTTCAGAATATTCGCAGAATGTCCATGAGCAGAGTCCACAACAATCACATCTACTCTCGCATTTACCAGAGCGTCTACTCTTGCCATAACATTTGCAGTAATACCAACTGCTGCACCACATAAAAGTCGTCCCTGTTCATCTTTTGCTGACAGCGGGTATTTAATCTGTTTTTCAATGTCTTTGATTGTGATAAGACCCTTTAAGTTAAAGTCTTCATCTACAATTGGAAGCTTCTCTTTTCTGGATTTTGCCAGAATTTTCTTTGCTTCCTCTAAAGTCACGCCTTCTCTTGCTGTAACCAGTCCTTCTGAGGTCATGCACTCTTTAATTTTTCTGGAGAAATCTTCTTCGAATTTTAAATCGCGGTTTGTAATGATACCAACCAGTTTCTTTCCTTCTGTAATAGGAACACCTGAAATGCGAAATTTTGCCATAAGGTCATTGGCATCTGCCAGTGTATGTTCCGGTGATAAATAAAATGGGTCTGTAATAACACCGTTTTCAGAACGTTTTACCTTATCTACCTCTTCTGCCTGCTCCTCGATTGTCATATTCTTGTGGATAATACCAATACCGCCCTGTCTTGCCATAGCGATTGCCATTCTGTGTTCTGTAACAGTATCCATACCTGCACTCATCATCGGAATGTTCAATTTCACTTTTTTCGTCAGCCATGTTGACAATTCAACCTGATTCGGTATTACCTCTGAATATGCAGGAACTAACAGCACGTCGTCAAAAGTAATGCCTTCACCAATAATCTTACCCATTTCGGTTCTCCCTTCGTTTCATTTATAGTATAGTAATATAACAAATTACGACAAGCCTGTCAATCTAAAAAAACTTTGCGCGGACAGCTTTTCTGAATATTCTCAATCAGCTGTGCATCTGGCTCAATGAGGACTTTGTAAAGCTCTTTCTCGTCCGGAATAAACATTGCAAACACCTTGTGGCTGGCATTTCCTGAGGAAAAGTCCAGTGTTTTAGCTTTTGTATTATGGTTCTGGTATTCCAGTCTGTGAGAATTCACAGGCGCCATAATATCCATTTTAGCTAAATCAAAGCTTTTTACACGTTTTCTTTTTGCCTTGGACATAATCTTATCAATGTCCAGCTCTCCGTTTACAAACACATATTCAAACTCCAAATCCAGTTTTGGAAGAATGAAATATGCTGCAATTCCAAGTGCCAGTGTCAAAATCCATGCGAAGGGAATTATCAACCCTGCCACTGCTGTAAGGGCGATTCCTGCAATCATCAGAATTTTAATGGCCTTGTCCTTTACAGTCTGCTCTTTTTTCACAAGCAGTTCTGAATACAAGTCTGTCATCTCGCGTTCCTCCTATATTCCTATGTATTCTGATAAGTAGTGTAGCACAAATACCCCCTGGTTGCAAGAAAGGAAAAGCCGGTGTTCCTGCTTTTGAACACCGGCATATATTTCCGTTTTTCTTACATCATTCCCATTCCAGGAGCGCCTGCCGGCATAGCCGGAGTTTCTTCTTTAATGGTAGAAACAACAGATTCTGTTGTCAGTAATGTACCTGCTACGCTTGTTGCGTTCTGCAGTGCACTTCTTGTAACTTTTGCAGGATCCAGAATTCCTTTTTTCACCATATCTACATATTCTTCATGTAAAGCGTCAAATCCTGTTCCTACTTCAGATTCTCTTACTTTATTGATAATAACAGCGCCTTCCAGACCTGCATTGGCTGCAATGTGGAATAATGGAGCTTCCAGAGCTTTCAGAACAACCTTTGCACCTGTCTTTTCATCGCCTTCCAAAGTATCCACAACCTTAGCTACTTCTTTAGAAACATGGATATAAGCAGAACCGCCGCCTGCGATAATTCCTTCTTCTACTGCAGCTCTTGTAGCATTTAAAGCATCTTCCATACGAAGCTTTGCTTCCTTCATTTCTGTTTCTGTTGCAGCGCCTACACGGATAACAGCAACGCCGCCAGCCAGTTTTGCAAGTCTTTCCTGTAATTTTTCTTTGTCAAATTCAGAAGTTGTTTCTGCAATCTGATGTTTAATCTGAGCAACTCTTGCTTCGATTTCTTCTTTTTCACCAAGACCATCCACAATAACAGTGCTTTCTTTCTGTACTTTTACAGATTTTGCACGTCCTAACTGTTCCATGGTTACATCTTTTAATTCCAGACCGATTTCATCAGAGATAACAGTACCGTTTGTCAGAACTGCAATATCTTTCAGCATTTCTTTTCTTCTGTCACCGTAGCCAGGAGCTTTTACTGCACATACAGAGAAGGTTCCTCTTAATTTATTTACGATTAAGGTTGTAAGCGCTTCGCCTTCAATATCCTCTGCAATAATCAGAAGTTTTGCGCCTGTCTTTACAATCTGTTCCAGAACCGGAAGTAAATCCTGGATATTGGAGATTTTTTTATCTGTAATCAGAATATACGGATCGTCTAAAACAGTTTCCATTTTATCCATATCTGTTGCCATGTACGCAGAAATGTAACCGCGGTCAAACTGCATACCTTCTACTAAATCCAGCTCTGTTTTCATAGTTTTGGATTCTTCAATGGTGATAACGCCGTCCTTGCTGACTTTTTCCATAGCTTCTGCTACCATTTCGCCCACTTCATCATCACCTGCAGAGATTGCTGCAACTCTTGCAATCTGATCTCTGCCTTCAATATTTGCGCTCATTTTCTGGATTGCTTCTACAGCTGCTTCTGTTGCTTTTTTCATACCCTTTCTCAGGATAATCGGATTTGCGCCTGCTGCCAGGTTCTTCATTCCTTCGTGAACCATAGCCTGTGCCAGAACAGTTGCAGTTGTAGTACCATCACCTGCTACATCGTTTGTTTTTGCTGCAACTTCTTTGATGAGCTGTGCACCCATGTTTTCAAAGCCATCTTCCAGTTCAATTTCTTTTGCAATGGTAACACCATCGTTTGTAATAAGCGGAGCACCGAAAGATTTATCCAGTACCACGTTTCTTCCTTTTGGTCCTAAAGTTACTCTTACTGTATCTGCTAATTTGTTTACGCCAGCTTCCAGGGCAGCTCTTGCTTCTGCTCCAAATTTAATTTCCTTTGCCATGATGACATTCCTCCTAAATCATTCTCTGAAATTTTTATTTTACTACAGCCAGAATATCGTTCTGTTTTACAATGATATATTCTTCTCCGTCCAGCTTTACTTCTGTTCCGGCATATTTGGAATAGATAACCTGGTCGCCTGCTGCAACTTCCATTTTTACTTCTTTTCCGTCTACAACTCCGCCAGGACCAACTGCAACAACTTCTGCCTGCTGTGGTTTCTCCTGAGCCTGACCCGGCAGTACAATACCTGATTTCGTTGTTTCTTCTGCAACTAACTGTTTTAATACAACTCTGTCTCCTAATGGTACTAACTTCATATCTATTTCCTCCTTAATCATTCCAGTCTTTGGTTATTAGCACTCATTTCTATCGAGTGCTAACCGATAGTCATATATTAGTTAATTTAAGATATTTTCGCAAGCGTATCCATGTGGCTGTTTTTTATCATTTACTCTTTATATCTCATTTTTACGCTGTTTTTCTCTTTATATTTTAACTTTTCTTTTTTGTGCAGATTTTATATTTATTTTATAAACAGGAAAAATAACGAAAACTGCCGCAAAAGCAACTTTGGAGCATGACTCTCTCCTGAGTAGTTCTCTTTTGATTAAGTACATGCTCTGCTCCTTTTGCGGCAGCTTCCCTTTCTTTATTCCTGTTCTTTTGTCCGGACTGTCTGTAACCTGCTAACTGTTATTTTTTCACCAGTTTCCTCTTTTTGATTTCTTCCAGTTCGTCAAAAATCACTTCATTTAAAACCTTAATATAAGTTCCCTTCATACCAGAGGAACGGGATTCAATCACACCGGCACTTTCAAATTTCCGAAGGGCATTGACAATGACGGAACGGGTAATTCCCACTCTGTCTGCAATTTTACTTGCTACCAGAATTCCCTCATCTCCATTCAACTCATCAAAAATATGAATGATTGCCTCCAGTTCTGAGAAGGATAAGGTATTAAATGCTGATTTTACCACCTGAATCTTCCGGTTCTCCTCTGCATTTTCCTCATGGACGGAACGCATCATCTCCAATCCCACAACCGTTGTTCCATATTCGCTTACAATAATATCTTCAATATCATATGGTTTCTCGCTGCGGTACATGAATAAAGTTCCCAGACGTTCTCCTGCAATATCAATAGGGCTGATAATTGCTACATAACGGCCAATCTGCGGATCTTCAAACCCCAGTGTCTGAAGGTTTACATTTTCCTTTGTAGACAGAACACCCAAAAGTCTTTCATTCAACAGCTTATCAATGTGTCCTCCTACTTCGCTGTCAATTAATTCTGTGATACGGTCAACTCCCGGACAGGTTCCCACACCCAGCACTTTTCCTTTTCTGCTCATAACCAGGATATTGGAATCCAGGGTTTCTACCATCACCTCACAGATATCGTTAAAAAGTACCTTTGATGCGTGATTATTGTGAAGAAGTTTATTGATTTTTCTTGTCTTGTCTAATAATTGTACGCTCATAGCGAACCTCCTCTCCTTTTCTGTACTCATGTCCGTTCTTGTGGCAAAATCACAAATTACCCCTACTACTTCTCCCTTTTCCTTATTTTAACATACAATATTTCAGAAATCAATGTGTAGTTTTTCTATTTTCAGTCTTTTATATAGTTTTTCTAACAATTCCCATAAAGCAAAAAACTGCTGTATAAGATACGCATCAGAACCATAGTCTGACCGCTCTTTATACAGCAGTCTGCCGTTTGACTCTTTATTTATTTGACGTGTCCTCTGTTTCTTTTGGTTTCATCATCACAAAACCACAGTGCTCGTCTGCACATACCAGCTTGTTACCCTTTTCCAGCATATAACCACCGCAGGAAGGACACTTATCCTTTGAAGGCTTCTGCCAGGACATAAATTCACATTCCGGGTTATTTTCGCACCCATAATATAGACGTCCCTTTTTACTTCTCTTTACCACCACATCTTTACCGCAGATTGGACATGCCACGCCGATTTTTTCCAGATACGGCTTCGTATTCTTACAATCCGGAAAGCCGGGACATGCCAGGAATTTTCCGTGAGGTCCGTATTTGATTACCATGTTGCGACCACACTGTTCGCAGATAACGTCTGTAACCTCATCTTCAATTTTGACCTGCTCCAGCTCTTTTTGTGCAGTTTTTACTGCCTCGTCCAAATCCGGATAAAAATTCCGGATAACTGTCTTCCACTCTACCTTGCCTTCGCCCACGCAGTCTAAAAGTTCTTCCATAGTAGCTGTAAAATTCACATCTACAATACTTGGAAATGCTTCTTTCATAATCTTATTCACCACTTCGCCCAGTTCCGTCATATACAGATTTTTATTTTCCTTTGCCACATAGCGTCTGGCAATAATAGTGGTAATGGTAGGCGCATAGGTACTGGGTCTTCCGATTCCCAGTTCCTCTAAGGTCTTTACAAGAGCAGCTTCTGTATAATGTGCCGGAGGCTGGGTAAAATGCTGCTGTTCCTTAAAGCCTTTCAGACCAATTTTTGTCTGCTCGTCCAGACTCTTGACCAAAAGCTGATTTTCCCCTTTGCTGTCGTCTTCCTGGGTATACACTGCCATAAAGCCATCAAATTTCAGCTTTGATGCAGAAACCGTAAAATAATACTCTCCTCCCTGAATTTTCACAGAGGTAGTTTCATATTTTGCCTGTTGCATTCTGCTGGCAGCAAACCGTTTCCAGATAAGCTGATACAGTCTGTACTGATCTCTGGACAGAGATTCCTTTACAGACAGGGGCAGTCTTCGGATATCTGTAGGGCGAATGGCCTCGTGGGCGTCCTGAATCTTCTTTTTGCTGTCCCCCTTCTTTTCTACAGTAGCAACATACTCCTCCCCATACTCAGATACAATGTATTCTCTTGCCGCTGCGTCTGCCTCTTCTGAAATACGGGTGGAGTCTGTACGCAGGTAGGTAATAATACCAATGGTGCCGCTGCCCTTAATATCCACCCCTTCGTATAACTGCTGTGCTAACCGCATGGTCTTCTGGGTAGAAAAATTCAGCACCTTTGAGGCTTCCTGCTGTAAGGTACTGGTGGTAAAAGGAAGAGGAGCCTTTTTGGTTCGCTCTCCTTTTTTCACCTCTGCCACCCTGTATTCCACTCCGTCCAGTTCTTTTAAGATTTTATCCAGTTCTTCTCTGGAGTGAATTGCCAGCCTCTTATTTTTATTTCCGTAAAACTTTGCTGTAAGAGGTTTCCTCTCTCCCTCTACAGAAAACTCTGCGTCCAGGGACCAGTATTCTTCCGGAATAAAATTATTGATTTCCTCTTCTCTGTCCCCGATAATCCGCAGTGCCACGGACTGCACACGGCCTGCGCTTAATCCTCTTTTTACTTTTGCCCACAGCACAGGACTGATTTCATATCCCACCATACGATCCAGCATACGTCTGGTCTGCTGTGCGTCAACCAAATCCATATTAATATCTCTGGCCTGTTTGATAGATGCTTTTACTGCTGTTTTTGTAATTTCATTAAAGGTAATTCTGCGCATTTTTTTCTGTTCCAACTTCAAAGCATTAGACAAATGCCAGGATATAGCCTCTCCCTCGCGGTCAGGGTCTGTTGCCAGATAAACCTTGTCTGCTTTTTTTGCTGCCTTTCTAAGTGCAGCCAGAATATCTCCTTTTCCCCGGATTGTAATATATTTTGGTTCAAAATCGTGCTCTACATCTATTCCAAGCTGACTTTTCGGCAAGTCCCGCACATGTCCGTTTGATGCCATAACCTCATAATTGGAACCAAGAAATTTTTTAATTGTCTTTACTTTTGCCGGTGATTCCACAATCACTAAATACTTCGCCATGTCACCCTCCTGCTCTGGCATAATAATTTTTTACCGGCTCTTCAATAAGCCCATCTAATTGTAATTTCAGCAAACTCCCTATGATTTCGTCTGCTTTTAAAGGAAGTTCCTGAAAAATCTCTTCTATATTTTTAGGTTGTAAATCCAGACAACTATACACCATTTCTTCCCTGCTTGCAAGTGCAATCTTTTTTTCCTGCCCAAAATCCTTTTCTCCGGCTCCTGTTTTTTTATCAAAAATCTGCAGTTCACTTAACACCGCCTCTACGGAATCTGCCACTCCTGCCCCGTCTGCCAGAAGCTGATTGCACCCTTCACTTAACGCATCTCCTACCCGCCCCGGAAGGGCAAAGACCGTCTTTCCCTGCTCCAGTCCATACCCTGCAGTAATCAGCGAACCGCTTTTCTTTTTTGCCTCTATCACCAGAATCAGGTCTGACAGCCCACTGATAATCCGGTTTCTTCTTGGAAAATTCCGCGCATAGGGAGGAGTTCCTGCTTCAAATTCCGACAAAATTCCCCCTTTTCCCTGTACCATGCGCCTGTATAAATCCTGGTTCTGTCGGGGATAACAGACATCCACTCCGCATCCCAGAACAGCAAAGGTATCTCCCCCGGCCTCTAAAGCCCCTTTATGGGCACAGCTGTCAATCCCTTTTGCCAGTCCACTGATAATCTGCACACCATGCTCTGCCAGCACCTTTGCAAACTCATACGCCCAAAAAGCCCCGTAATGGCTGCAGACTCTGGCTCCTACAATAGCCACACTCTTCCGCTTCGGGTTCGGCAGTCTTCCTTTTACATACAACACCTCCGGCATCTGACTGTAATCCCGCAGCTTTTGGGGAAATTCTCTGTCAAACGGTGTATAACAGCAAATTGAAGCTTTTTCTTCCATATAAAATCCCTTTCTTTATTTTCTGTACTTATTATCTAAATTTCTGTAAAATACAGCTTCTGCAACATGCTTCTCCTGAATCCTCTCTTCATTGTCCAAATCCGCTATGGTTCTGGCTGTCTTTAAAATCTTATGATAGCCTCTCATACTCAGATTCATCTTTTCATATGCCTTCTTCAAAAGCCTTTCTCCCTCTCTGTCTGTCTGACAGTAAACCTCCACGTCCTTTCCGCTCAGCGATCCATTAAAAGAAACTCCGCAATTTCTGTAACGCTCCTTTTGTATATTATGGACACGCAAAATCTCTCTTCGGATTTGCAGAGAAGTGGAACCCTTTTTCCTGTTCCAGAGCTGATCTGCGGAAACATCTTTGACCTCTGTGCAAAGGTCAAACCTGTCTAAAAGAGGACCGCTGATGCGCCCCAGATATCTGGATACCTCCCCGTCTGTGCAGGAGCAGCGGTTCCTGTCAGGATAATAGCCGCAGGGGCAGGGATTCATGGCTGCCACCAGCAAAAAGTCTGCCGGGAACTCATAGGTTCCATTTATTCTGGAAATGCAGATTTTATGTGCCTCCAAAGGCTGCCTTAAGGTCTCCAACGCAGCTCTTGAAAACTCCGGAAGCTCATCTAAAAAGAGAACGCCCCTGTGTGCCAGTGTGATTTCTCCCGCCTGCGGAATTCGCCCTCCTCCTGCCATGGCCTTTGGTGAAATCGTATGGTGTGGCTGGCGGAAAGGCCGCTTGTACAAAATCGGATTTTCCCCTGATAAAAGACCTGCTGCACTGTAAATCCCTGAAATCTCCAGCCCTTCTTCTCTGGAAAGGCCGGGAAAAATTCCAGGAATCCGACTGGCAATCATGGTTTTCCCTGATCCTCTTGCTCCTATGAAAAGCAAATTATGAAATCCTGCAGCCGCAATCACAGCCGCTCTTTTTGCTGCCTCCTGGCCTAAAATATCCGAAAAATCCTCTTCTGGCTCTTCCTCCTGATTTTCCCATACCCTGGGCGGATTTTTCTTAGCTCCCCACCCCGGCTTTTTCGCACACGCCATAGCTTCGTCCAGACTCTCCACGCCTAAAATCGGAATCGTATCCAAAAACTCGGTTTCCTTTAAATTTTCTTTTGGAATCACACATAACTTACACCCGCATTTTATAGCTGCCTCCACAATGGGTAAAATCCCTCGTATTCCCTTCACCTCTCCATTCAGGCTCAATTCCCCTGCCATACAGACGCCCCTTACCTGCTCCTTATCCAGAAAGCCAAAAGAACACAAAAGAGCGGCTGCAATAGGCAAATCAAAACCGGTTCCCTCTTTCCGGATATCCGCAGGGGAAAGATTGACGGTAACACGTTTGGCAGGCAGAGAAAAGCCGCTGTTTCTAAGTGCTGTACAGACCCTGTCCTGAGCCTCTTTGACTCTTGTGGACAGATATCCCACCATGGAAAACAGAGGAAGCCCATTGCTGACATCTGCCTCTACCCTGACCGGTACACAGTTTACACCGGAAATCGCCGCTGAAAGAATACTGCTGAACATATCCTATTCCTCCTTTGAAAAACACGACGTATAAAACAAAAGGCGCAAATCCTCTGCACATTTTGTCTGCTTATGTCTTTGATATTTATTCTTATTTTGGAAATTTTTGGCGGAACCGCCTGAAAATCAGATTGATTGAAACTTATAATAGCACATTTCCTTTTCTTTTACAATGGAAAAGCACTAATTTCTTTCTTTTCACATAAACTATAATTAAATTCCTCTGAGGTATGCTTGTGTGAAAACGTTTCTAAAGCCCCTGACACCAGAAGAAGAAAATCGTTATCTTCAGGAATACAAACAGGGCAGTCTAAAAGCGAAAAATATCCTGATTGAACGAAACCTGCGCCTGGTTGCACATATTGTAAAAAAATATCAGGGAGCTTCGGAAGAACTCGATGACTTGATTTCCATTGGCACCATTGGTCTGATTAAAGCGGTTCAGACCTTTGACAACGCCAGGGCAAGCAAACTCTCCACTTATGCAGCCAGATGCATTGACAATGAGCTTCTCATGCTCTTTCGCTCCAGAAAAAAATCAAATCGGGAGGTTTCTCTCTATGACCCTATCGGCACAGACAAGGAAGGGAACGAAATCAGTCTTTTAGATGTGATTGAAACAGAACCCGTAGACATTGTAAAAAACTACGCCCTAAAGCAGGATACTGCCCGGCTCTACAAGTTGCTCCCACAGGTTCTGACTTCAAGAGAACAGGAGGTTTTAAAGCTGCGTTACGGCTTGTATGGAGAAAGAGAACAAACCCAGCGGGAAATAGCGAAGCGGCTGAATATCAGCCGCTCTTATGTATCCCGTATTGAAAAAAATGCCCTTTTGAAATTAAGAAGCTTCTTCCCGTCTTCTTAAAATATCATAGACAGAAACCTCTGCATCTAACTCCACATACAACACCTGCTGTGGGTGCGGTGCACTTTCCATGGACTGTCCTTCTTCATCAAAAATTCCTTTGACAACTGCTCTCAGGTTTCTTCCGTCAGGCTTCATAACTTCTATTGTTTCGCCCAGCAGGAATTTGTTCCTCTGGGTGATACGATAAAGTCCGTCTTCTCTCTGCTCTTCAATGTAACCCAGATAAGTATATCCCTTCTCATAGGTATTATTATCGTAAATCTGGGTTGTTTCGTCCGGCTTTCCATAAAAGAAGCCAGTGGTAAACTGACGGTAAGTACAGCTTTTAATCTGTTCCTGGTACCAGGGCATATGTTCTCTGTAAAGAGCCGGATCCTCCAGATAATCATCAATGGCTTTTCGATAGGTTCTTGCCACCGTTGCCACATAAAGGGCTGTTTTCATTCTCCCCTCTATTTTCAGACTGTCAATTCCGGCTTCCAGTACATCGTCCATGTGTTCAATCATGCACAAATCTTTGGAATTAAAGATATAGGTTCCCCGCTCATTTTCATAAACCGGCATATATTCTCCCGGACGGGTTTCCTCCACAATAGAATATTTCCAACGGCAAGGATGCGTACAGGCGCCTCTGTTGGCATCACGGCCGGTAAAGAAATTGGACAGCAGACATCTGCCGGAATAAGAAATACACATTGCCCCGTGAATAAAGCTTTCAATTTCCATTTCCTCCGGTATATGGGCGCGGATTTCCCTGATTTCTGCCAGGGACAGCTCCCTTGCGCTCACAACTCTCGTTGCGCCCAACTCCCACCAGAAACGATAGGTTCCGTAATTGGTATTGTTCGCCTGTGTACTTACATGACGCTCAATTTCCGGACAGACTTCTTTTGCAATCATAAACACACCGGGATCTGAAATAATCAGTGCATCTGGCTTTATTTTCTTTAATTCTTCAAAATATTCCCGCACGCCTTTCAGGTCTTCATTGTGCGCCAGAATATTGGCTGTTACATATACTTTTACTCCATGCTCATGAGCAAAAGCAATCCCCTCTTCCATATCCTTCATGGAAAAGTTTTTTGCCTTTGCCCTCAGTCCAAAAGCCTCACCGCCGATGTAAACTGCATCTGCCCCAAACATAACTGCAATTTTCAGCACTTCCAGACTGCTTGCCGGAATTAATAATTCTGGTTTGCGAACCATTTTATTCCTCCTGCTGTTTCTTAATACTCAGGGTCACTCCATCTCCCAGAGGAAGAATGGAGGTTTCCAGTAACTCATGGTGCTTCAAAACATAGAGATATTCTCTCATTCTTTTATAAATTGTCCGATTGCGCCTCTCTACTGCAAAATGCGATTCTATAAGATCCCCGTCCTGCAGCACATTGTCGGAAAGAAGAATTCCTCCAACCTTTAAAAGCCGCAGTACCTCAGGCAAAAAATGGATATACTGCCCTTTTGCCGCGTCCATAAAAATAAAATCAAAAGGCTCTGTGAGAGTCTTTAATACCTCCTGTGCATCACCCTCCAGAAGGGTAATCTGATCCTCTCTTCCTGATTTCTGGAAATTTTTTCTTGCAATGGGAATTCTCTTCTCATAATTTTCTATGGTGACAATCTCACATTTTACCGGATTGTAGGTACTCATAAGAAGGGTGGAAAACCCTACTGCGGTTCCTACCTCTAAAATACGCTTTGGCGCCTTTATCTGCAAAAGCACCTTTAAAAAGCTCTGCATTTCTCTTCGGATAATGGGCACACGATTTTGAATTGCTTCCTGCTCCAGTTCATTTAAAAAGGGAGTATTTCCTCTGTCCAGAGAATTCATATAAGTAACCATTCTCTCTTCTACAATCATGGGGCCTCTCCCCCTTGCTCTTTTTCAGATTCTCCTTCAATATCAGAACTGCCTTCCTTTGCTGCACCGTCTGCATCTGTCTGATCCGGCTGCCCCTCTGTATCCTCTTTTGCCAGAATTGCCATAAGCTCATCCGGCGTCATGCTGGTATTGAGAATATAAGTACCTGTCTGCAGTTTGCCTTTATAATTTGACAGCTTTTCCTGCACAACAAAAATCTTTGCGTCCTCAATCAGTCCCTTTTTCTTCAGGATTTTTCCAATCTGGTATACAGAATCTCCTTTTTTCAGAACCACGGTGATATCTCTTCCGTTCTCCTTGTCTGCCATTGCCTCCTGATTAAAAATTTCATATCCGAAATCATAGGCAGATTTTCCTATAAAAATCACGCCAATAACCACACACAAATAAATTCCAAAGCGCAGAAAACCGCCTGCTATAATTGATGATTTTTTCTGTTTTCTGATTTGTTTTCCCATACTGTTCTCCTTGTTTTATGACAAATCAGGTACGTCCAGATGAATGCCCTGATGAATGGCGGTTCCAATATCCTGCAGTTGTCTGCACAAAGCCAGCTCTGCGTCCAAAAAACGGTTTACCTCCAATATTTGGGACAGGCTTTCCATTTTCTTATCCAGCTTATCCATCTCCTCGTACAACTTTGCTTCCTCGCTTATATTCTGCACCCGGTAATTCAGACGGCGAATCTCATCTACCTGATCCTTCAACCCCGGAATTTGCTGGACTGCTTTCAGGGCAGCGCAATACTCCTTGTATACGCTGCCGTTTTTGATTGCAGATACCAGCATCTCTGTACAGGTTTCAACAAAACTCATTTTTATGCCTCCATAATGATTGGAAGAATCATCGGATTTCTCTTTGTCCGTTTCCACAAGAAATCGCCCAGAGAATCCTTAATAATATTTTTAATTTTTCCCCAATCTGTGATGTGTTTATCCAAACAGATGTCAATGGCATCTTCTACAACAATTCTTGCCTCGTCCATCAAGTCCTCAGACTCCCTCACATAGACAAAGCCTCTGGAAACAATATCCGGTCCTGCCAGCAGTCGGCTGCTGTGCTTCTCCAAAGTCAGTACAACAATCATAATACCGTCTTCTGCCAGATGCTGACGATCTCTCAGTACAATATTTCCCACATCGCCTACACCCAGACCATCGACCAAAATCGCGCCTGTTTTTACTTTTTCCTTCACCTTTGCCGGTTCTTCCTCGTTCAGTTCCAGAACATCACCGGAGGACAAAATAAAGATATTTTCTTTTGGAATACCTAAATCTCTGGCAATTCCCGCCTGAGCCTTTAAGTGACGGTACTCTCCATGCACCGGAATGGCATATTTGGGTTTTACCAGGGAATAAATCAGCTTGATTTCCTCCTGGCAGGCATGACCGGACACATGTGCGTCCTGGAAAATAACATCTGCACCCTTACGGCTTAACTCGTTAATTACTCTTGACACAGCCTTCTCATTTCCCGGAATAGGATTGGAGCTGAAAATAATGGTATCATTTGGTTTAATAGTCACTTTTTTATGAATATTGGCTGCCATACGGGACAGGGCTGCCATGGATTCTCCCTGGCTTCCTGTAGTAATCAGCACGACCTTGTCGTCCGGATAGTTTTTAATCTGGTCAATATCTACCAGGGTCTTATCCGGTATTTGCAGATAACCAAGTTCTGCTGCCGTACCAATGACATTTACCATACTTCTGCCTTCTACGGCTACCTTTCTTCCGTATTTATATGCGGAATTAATAATCTGCTGCACCCTGTCCACATTGGAAGCAAAGGTTGCAATAATAATACGGGTATTCTTATGCTCTGAGAAAATGTTGTCAAAAGTTTTTCCCACCGTTCTCTCTGACATGGTAAAGCCCTTTCTCTCCGCATTGGTACTGTCGCACATCAAGGCCAGTACGCCCTTTTTCCCGATTTCTGCAAATCTCTGCAAGTCAATGGCATCTCCGAATACAGGGGTATAATCCACCTTAAAATCCCCTGTATGAATCACAATTCCAGCCGGTGAATAAATAGCAAGGGCTGATGCGTCCTGAATGCTGTGGTTCGTCTTTATAAACTCAATACGGAAGCAGCCCAGATTAATAGACTGTCCGTGTTTAATCACCTTTCTCTTGGTATTTCTCAGAAGATTGTGTTCCTTTAATTTATTGTCAATCAGTCCTATGGTCAACTTGGTTGCATAAATGGGTACGTTTACTTCACGCAGCACATAAGGCAGCGCCCCTATATGGTCCTCGTGTCCATGAGTAATGACAAAACCTTTGACTTTGTCAATATTGTCCTTTAAGTAAGTCACATCCGGGATTACCAAATCAATTCCCAGCATATCGTCCTCCGGGAAGGAAAGTCCGCAATCCACTACGACAATACTGTCTTCGTATTCAAAGGCAGTGATGTTCATTCCAATCTGTTCCAGTCCGCCCAATGGAATGATTCTCAATTTTCCGTTATTATTTTTTTTCAATTTTATTCCTCCAATTATTTTCCGTTCCTATTCAAAATCAATATCATCTAACATAGCAGCAAAGACCTTGTAAACCGCTTCGTATTCCGTATCATCTTCTACGAACACATAGCAGCCCTCTTCGTCGCCATCTTCGGAAATATCTTTTAAAATGTATGCCGCACTTCCGTTTTCTTCATCGTTTTCTTCAGGGTCAATCACTAAAAGATAATTAATCCCCCCTACTCTTGTCTGCTCTAAAATTCCAAACTCTAATTCTGTTCCATCTTCTCCATCAAAAATTACTGTTTCCATTTTTTTCGTCCTTTCTCTTTTTTTAATTTTCAGGCATACACAGAACCCGGAAACACGCTGGTTTCTGCCCGAACCTGCCGCTTATGGTTCAGGCCTGCAATCAAACGGTATCCGGGTTTGCTTTTGCATCTAAATAGCCCTGTAAAATAAATACAGCCGCTATCATATCCACATATTTACCTCTGTTCTCTCTTCGCACACCGGTTTCCATAAGTGTGCGGTTGGCTTCTACTGTCGTAAGCCTTTCGTCCCACATGACAACGGGCAGCCCCAATCTTCGTTCTAACGTTTCTTTTAGCTGCAGTGATTTTTCCGCCCGTTCTCCAATAGTATTGTTCATATTTTTCGGAAATCCAAGAACAATTTTTTCCACTTCATATTTCTTCACCAGTTCTTCCACTCTGCGAAGGGACTTCCGAAGCTTGTTCTCCTCTTCTCTTCTGATAATTTCCACACCCTGGGCTGTAAGTCCCAAGGGGTCACTGACTGCCACCCCTATGGTCTTTGAGCCGTAATCCAGTCCCATAATTCTCATAATTTAACCACGCTTCCAGGATTTGTTCTTAATGTATTCCTTCAGAAGCTCCTCCACCAGCTCGTCCCGCTCTACCTTCATAATGGTACTTCTGGCACCCTTATAGCTGGTAATGTAAGTGGGATCTCCTGACATAATATAGCCCACAATCTGGTTCACTGGGTTGTAGCCCTTTTCTGCCATTGCATTATAAACCAGATCCAGAACTTCCTTTACACGCACTTCCGGAGCTGTTTTTACATTAAAATACTGTGTGTTTTCTAAATTTGCCATACGATTCACGCCCTTATCTCTCATTCTACTACTGCAACTATGATACTATTTTAATATATCTTGTTTGGAAATTCAACTATTATATTGTGCAAATAAAAATCCCATCTTTGACAGTATCCACAACCTTTCCCCTGCGTATGCAGTTTTCCAGGTTTTCCTTTGTCTTTACCGCTGCCTTTAAATATTCCTTTGTGTGCCCTGTCCAATAGGTTTCTCCGTTTATTTGTGCAGGCTCCTCAAAAAGAATTTCCACTTCCTGTCCCATAAACTGATCCATATATTTTTTCATATGCTCTTTTCCAAGAGCAATAAGTGCATGACTTCTCTCTGTTTTTATCTGCTCCGGCACCTGATTTTCCATTCTATCTGCTCTGGTTCCCTGTCTTCTGGAATATTTAAAAATATGTGTTTCATAAAAATCTGCCTGCTCAATCATTGCCTTTGACCGTGCAAATTCCTCTTCTGTTTCTCCCGGAAATCCTACAATCACATCTGTAGTCAGTGCCGGATTTTTAAAATATTTCCGGAGAAGCTCACAGCCCTTTAAATATTCCTCTGCCGTATACCGCCGATTCATACGTTTTAAGGTTTCATTGCACCCACTTTGTAAGGACAGATGAAAATGGGGACAGATTTTAGGCATATTGCCCAGTGCCCTGGCAAATTCTTCTGTGACGATTCTGGGTTCTAAAGAACCAAGACGGATTCTTTTTACCCCAGGCACCTCATGCACTGCCTGAACCAGGGATAACAGCGTATCCTCGCAGTCCACCCCATAAGAACTTAAATGGATTCCAGTCAGAACAAATTCCTGATATCCATTTTCTGTCAGACGTTTCACCTCATTTAACACGTCCTCCTTCTTTCTGCTACGGACTCTCCCCCTTACATAGGGAATAATGCAATAACTGCAAAACTGATTGCAGCCGTCCTGCACCTTTAAATATGCTCTTGTATGCTCTCCTGCTCTGGACAACTGCAAATCCTCATATTCTACAGGCTTTTCCAGATTTATCACGTCTTTTTCCTGTCCCCGGTTTTTCTCATAGTTTTCCAGAATAAACAACAAATCCTGCTTCCGGTTATTTCCCAGCACAATATCAATGGCATCATCAATTTTATCCATATCCTTTTGTGCCTGTACATAACAGCCTGCCGCAATCACAATGGCCTGCGGATTCATCTTTCTTGCCTTGTGGAGCATCTGCCTGGACTTTCTGTCCGCAATATTGGTAACTGTACAGGTATTGATAATATATACGTCTGCTCCCGGCTCAAAAGGAACAATTTCGTAGCCTGCTGTTTCCAGCATCTGCTGCATGGCTTCCAGCTCATATGCGTTTACCTTACAACCTAAATTATGTAATGCAACTCTTTTTTTCATAATTCCACCTTTACTGTTTTTTATATCTAGCGTTTTGACGAATTGTTTTCCTTTTCTTTGTGTTTTATTTCTCCCTTTTTTATATTGACTTTTCCTGCCAATAACGGTAACATTATCCTTGTAAAATGCAAATAAAAAATCTGATGTAAGGGAGGATTTTATTCCAATGAAAACAGTTAAAATTTCACTCAATTCCATTGACAAGGTTAAATCCTTTGTAAATGAAATCACAAAATTTGATTACGATTTTGATTTAGTATCCGGAAGATATGTAATTGATGCTAAATCCATTATGGGTATTTTTTCTTTAGATTTATCTAAAGCTATTGACTTAAACATTCATGCAACAGACGCTGCTTTAGATGAAATCCTGGAAGTATTAAAACCATACTTAATCTAATTAAGTACGTATCCATATTTCAAGGAGCTGCTGCTTTCGCGGCAGCTCCTTTTTTATTTCCCTATAAAACTTATTCACAGATAATAGTTTCTGCTGTTTCCACAGCTTCTTTTAACATTTCTTCAATCTTGTCCTGCAACTTTTCCTCTGAACGTTTAATCACCTGAAGATTCGGCTTTGTGACCGGGTGCTTTGCCACAAAAATAGTACAGCAGTCCTCATAAGGCAAAATAGAGGTTTCATAGGTATTGATTTTTAAAGCCACATCTACAATTTCCTGCTTGTCAAAGCCAATCACCGGACGGAATACCGGCAAAGTACATACCTCATTGGTTGCCGCCAGACTATGAATCGTCTGACTTGCCACCTGTCCGATACTCTCTCCTGTAATGAGTCCCAGACAGCCGTCCTTTTTCGCAAATTCTTCTGCAATTTTCATCATATAACGGCGCATGATAATAGTCAGCTCTTCATGAGGGCATTTATCATAAATATACAACTGTATATCCGTAAAATTTACCACATGCAAACGGATAGGACCACTGTATTTTGCCACCAGCTTTGCCAAATCTACAACCTTCTGCTTTGCTCTCTCACTGGTATACGGCGGTGCATGGAAATACACAGCGTCAATTTTTACGCCCCTTTTCGCAATCATATAGCCTGCTACCGGGCTGTCAATACCACCGGAAAGCAGCAACATGGCGCTTCCGTTTGTTCCAAGAGGCATTCCTCCAGGTCCCGGAATATTTTCAGAATACAGGTAAATTTTGCTCCGAATTTCTACATTCACAAACACATCAGGCTTATGCACATCAACCTTCATGTTTGGGCAGGCGTCCAAAATCACGCCTCCGAGGGCGCTGCTGACCTCCATGGACTGCATAGGGTATGTCTTTTTATTTCTTCTGGTATTGACCTTAAAGGTAAGTGCCTTATCTCCATAAAGCTTCTTCACATAGTCTGCCACATCTTCTGCTAATTTGTCAAAGCCCTGGTCTTCCAGAACAACTGCAGGACAAATACTGAAAATACCAAAAACCCGCTTTAAAGCTTCTACTGTTTCCTCATAGTCAAAATCTGTCTCCGCATACACAAAAATGCGGCCCATTTCTTTTACAATGCGAAACTTGCCCTCTACCTCTCTCAGCTGATATTTTATCTGCTCTACCAAAGCGTCCTCAAAAATATAGCGGTTTTTTCCTTTAATGGCAATCTCTGCATATTTAATTAAAAATGCTCTATACATACTTTTTTCCTCTCTGTTATTTTCTGGCATATCTCCGCAGCATGGGGAGTATTTCCCTCAATGCTTCCAGGGTATAATCCAGCTCTTCCTTTGTGGTAAACTCGCACAGACTGAAACGGACAGCAGACTCTTTTCTCTCAGGAGAAAGTCTCAGTGCTCCCAAAGACGCGCTTCCTGCCCTTTTATGGCTGGAGCAGGCGCTTCCTGCTGAAACATAAATCTGCCTATCCTCCAGAGTATGCAAAAGAACTTCGCTTCTCACCCCCAAAAAGCTGACATTTAAAATATGGGGCGCACCATCGCTTACCTCAGGACCATTGATTTCCACCTGGTCGATTGTTCTCAGCTCTGCCGCAAAATACTCCTTTAATGCCCTCATACGGGCAGTATCTTCTTCCAGATTCTCATAAATCTTTTTTGCTGCCACTCCCAGCCCGGCAATACCCGGCACATTATCGGTTCCTGAACGCATACCTTTCTGCTGTCCGCCGCCTAAAATCAGAGGCTGCAGCTTTGCCTTTTCACTGACATACAAAAAGCCTACGCCCTTTGGCCCGTGAATCTTATGGCTGCTGACTGCCAGCAAATCAATCCCCATCTTTTTAGGGTAGATTCTGTATTTTCCATATCCCTGAACCGCATCTACATGATACAGGGTTTTCGGATTCTTTTCATGAACAATTCTGCCCACTTCCTCTACCGGAACCACTGCACCCATTTCATTGTTTACATACATGGTTGACACTAAAATGGTGTCCTCACGAACCGCCTCTGCAAGCTTATCCAGAAGCAGATTTCCTCTCTCATCCACGGGAATTTCCGTCACCTCATAACCCTGCTTCTGAAGCCATGCCAGCGGAGCAGACACTGCGGCATGCTCAAAAGGCGTTGTAATAATATGCCTGCCTTGCCTGTTGTTTGCCAGTGCTGTACCTATAATTGCCCAGTTATCAGATTCTGTGCCTCCTGAGGTAAAGAAGATTTCTTTTTCCTGTACCTTTAAGGTCTTTGCAATCTCCTTTACCGCCTGTTTTACATAAGCTTCTGCCTCTACCCCCTTTAAATGCATGGCAGAAGGATTTCCATAATCTTCCAGCATGGTTTTTACCACAATATCTTTTACTTCCTTATAACATCTGGTAGTTGCCGAATTATCCAGATATGCTTCCATTTTTATTCCTCCAACGCAAACATCAACACAGACAGCACCGCAAGTCCTGCTGTTTCTGTCCGCAAAATTCTTTTTCCCAGGGTAATCACACGGGCATCTGCCTTCTGCACAGCCAGCTCTACCTCAGCTTCCTCAAAGCCGCCCTCCGGGCCGATAAAGATGCCCACAGACTGTCCCTTCTGAATATTCCCTACAATTTCCTTTGTCTGTTCCATTCCCTTTGCCAGTTCGTAAGGAAGCAGCACCACGTCAAGAGTTTTGGCGTATTCTGCTGCTTGTGCAAAGGTTTTCACTCCTTGAATCTTTGGCACATACATTCTCTTTGACTGCTTGGCAGCGCTTTCTGAAATTGCCTGCCACCTGGCAAGCTTTTTTTCTTCCTTCTTTTTATCCAGCTTTACCACAGCTCTTTTTGATGCCACAGGAATAATCTCGCAGACTCCCAGTTCTACAGCCTTTTGTATAATCAGCTCCATCTTATCGCTTTTTGGAAGTCCCTGAAACAGATACAGCTTTGAGGACAACTCATATCCTGCTTTCTGGGCATACATAATATGTGCCACAATTTCCTCTTCCTGTATTTTTTCAATATAACAGGTATATTCCGTACTTTCTCCGCTGCTGATAAGTATCTCTTCTTTCGGCTTCATGCGAAGCACATTTTTTATATGATTTACATCGCTGCCCTGAATACGGATTTCCTTTTCTCCTACCTGACAAGGTTCTACAAAAAAACGGTGCATAGCTTCTCCTAATTCTTTCTGGCTGTCACAGACACCCATTCTCCCTGGTAAGTCACTTCCAGTACTTCCAGACCTGCTGCCTTTACTGCATTCACCACAGTTTCCTCTTTGTTGTCAATAATGCCTGAAGTAATATAAATACCACCTTTTTTCATCTGATTTACAATAACCGGCGTCAGCGGTACCAGTACATCTGCCAGAATATTTGCCACTACAATGTCGTACTTTTCATAACCTACAGTATCCTGAATCTCTTTATCATCAATAATATTTCCAATCATCATGTCAAAGGAATCTGTTGGTATTTCATTTGCTTCTTTATTTTCTTCCACTGCCGGTACAGCACAGGGATCCAAATCCGTACCTACCGCATGCTTTGCTCCCATTTTCAGAGCTGCAATAGAGAGAATTCCGCTTCCGGTTCCCACGTCAAGCAGTTCTGTATCCTCTGTCACATATTTCTTTAACTGTCGAATACAGAGCTGGGTGGTTTCATGCATACCAGTTCCAAAGGCAGTACCCGGGTCAATGTGGATAATCATTCTGCCTTTATCCTCTTCCTTTACCTTTTCCCAGGAGGGAATAATCAGGATATCGTCCACATAAAACTGTTTAAAATACTGCTTCCAGTTATTAATCCAGTCAATATCCTCTGTTTCATCTATTTCGATAGACCCTTCTCCAATGTCCATAAAAGCTTTCAGGCTCTCCAGTTCTTCCTCCACAGCTTTTACAATACTGTCCTGGCTGGTGACCTCTCCGTTCATCAAAAGCTCACCCGCTTCATTCTCTTCCACGAAAAAACTGAGATAGGCAATACCATCGTCCTCCTGCATATCCGGGAGAATATCCACAAACATCTGTTCTTTTTCAAGGGCAGTCAGAGGCACATGATCTTCAATCTGAGCGCCTTCCAGCCCAATGTCATACAGAGAGCTGATAATAATGTCTTCTGCCTCTGTTCTTGTTTTTATTCTGAATTTTTTCCACTTCATTTCATTATCTCCTTTACTTTCTTCAAACAAACATAAATGTAAGAGTAATCGTAACTACAGAAAGCAGGGTTGTCACAATAATGCCCTCTGCAATCACTTTTGAGTCTTTTCCGTATTGGTTTGCCAACATGGCAGAAAGATTGCCTACGGGAAGCGCGGCCATTAAAACAATGGTAGCCCGCATGGTAAAATCTGGAAGCACTGGTTTTAAAAACAAAGCCAAAAGTATGGGGAATACCAGGAAGCGCAACACTGTAAACAGAAGGAATCTGGTATTTCTCAGCACACTTTTCACCTTCATATCTGCCATGGAAATTCCGATTACCAGCATAGAAAGCAGCGTACAGGCATTTCCATAATACCCTGCGGCAGTTTCCACTTCTTTTGGAAGCTGTATGTCAAACCAATAAATACAAAACGCCACAATACATGCTAAAAGTCCGGGGCTTAAAATATCCTTCAGAGAAGTTCTCACCCCATTGCTTCCCTTTTTCAAAAGCATGACGCCAAAAGTGTAAATGTACACGTTAAATAAAAAATTAAATACAATGACATACACCATGGACTCCGGTCCGATAATTGCCAGAGCTACGGGGATACCAATAAATCCCAGGTTTCCAAACACGGTCATGAGAATATAGGACACTCTCTCCTGAACAGGAATCTTAAATATTTTCACAAACAAGAATCCCAAAACACTCAAAAACAGAAAGAAACAAATCCCAATGATTCCCACTAAAATCACACTGTCCCTGGATACAGAGGACAAGTCCTCAAACATACTGACAATAATCAGACCAGGGGAACAGATATTCACAACCAATGCTGATAAATCCTTTGATGCATATGCAGAAATAATGCCTTTCTTATACAAAACAAAGCCTGTCAGTATCAAAAGAAAAATCAGTATCATCTGCTGAAGAACAACAAAGCCACTCATAAATTCTCATTTTCTCCTCTGTTTTCGTATCTTTTTATACGAAAAACGCATGATATTTATTATAGAGGAAAAAAATCCGAATTGCAATATGGAAAGGCACAGAAAAAAGACTGCCGCCTGACAGTTTTTCTGTCAAAACAGCAGTCTGCTCTTCTCTTTTAATTTTCAAAAATATCTTTAATATCCTGTTTCAGTTGTTCACCGAATTTTTTCTTTTTCTTTCCACTTGCAGGACGGTTTCCACAGGCTTCGTCAAATTTCCGCAAAGCTTCTTTTGCCTCTTCATTTAATTTTGTTGGAACCTGAACAACTAAAGTAACATAATGATCTCCTCTGATATTTTTATTACGCAGAGAAGGAACGCCTTTGCCCTTCAGTCTTACCTTGGTATCTGTCTGAGTTCCCGGTTTTACATCGTACATCACATCACCGTCTACAGTACTGATGCGCACCTCGCCGCCCAAAGCAGCCTGTGCATAAGTAATCGGAGCTGTGGAGAAGATATTCATATCCTGCCGTTGGAAAATCGGGTGGCGGGCAACAATCACTTCTACCATCAGGTCGCCTCTTGGACCTCCGTTTAAGCCGGGCTCGCCTTTATCCCGAATACGAATGCTCTGTCCATTGTCAATACCTGCCGGAATGGTAACTTTGATTTTTTTGCGGCTGGAGATAAAGCCTGTGCCGCGGCAATCCGGACATTTCTCTTTGATGACCTTACCGGTTCCCTGACAGTCCGGACAGGTCTGCACATTTTGAATGGTTCCGAACATGGACTGCTGTGTGTATACAATCTGTCCTGAGCCATGGCATTTGGAACAGGTTTCCGGAGATGTCCCCGGCTTTGCACCGGTTCCATGACAGGTATTACAGGTATCTTTTAAATTCAGTTCTAATTCTTTCTCACAGCCAAAAACCGCTTCTTCAAAAGTAATATGAACAGCAGCTCGAACATTTGCGCCCTTCATAGGACCGTTGTTCGGACGTCTTCTTCCGCCGCCTCCAAACAAATCACCGAAGATATCTCCAAAAATATCTCCCATATCTGCGCCGTTAAAGCCGCCAAAACCGCCAAAGCCTCCGGCACCGCCGCCGCCCTGTTCAAATGCTGCGTGACCAAATTGATCATACTGCTGTCTTTTCTGAGGGTCGCTTAAAACACCATATGCTTCTGTCGCCTCTTTAAACTTCTTTTCGGCTTCTTTATCTCCCGGATTTACATCGGGGTGATATTTTTTGGCAAGCTTACGATATGCACTTTTAATTGCAGAGTCATCTGCGCCCCGGTCTACGCCCAGGACTTCGTAGTAATCTCTTTTTTCTGCCATTGGTTTTGTCCCTTTCTGTATATCGAAGCACACAGACATGGGCTGCCCGAAAACACCCCATGTCCATGCCTTTGCTGATTTACTTTATACGCCGCAGATTAAACTTCTCTGTAATCTCCGTCTACTACGTCATCTCCATATGCTTCATTTGAAGAACCGCCCTGTGCGCCTGCTCCCATATCCGAACCAGCCTGTGCGCCACCCTGCGCCTGAGCCTGTTCATACATTTTTGCAAACAGTTTCTGAGCGCTCTGCATTAATTTTTCTTTTCCTGCTTTGATTTCTTCTACCTGTGCATCTGTGATTTCATCTACGTTTGCACATTTTGCAAGAACGTCTTTTAATGCGTTTAAGTCAGCTTCTACTGCAGTCTTGTCATTTGCATCAATTTTGTCGCCTGCTTCTTCCATAGCTTTTTCTGTCTGGAATACCATAGCGTCTGCATCATTCTTTGTATCGACTGCGTCTTTACGTTTTTTATCCTGTGCTTCGTATTCTGCAGCTTCTCTTACTGCCTTATCGATTTCATCGTCAGACATGTTGGAACCTGCTGTGATTGTGATATGCTGCTCTTTTCCTGTACCTAAATCCTTTGCAGATACATTTACAATACCGTTTGCATCAATATCAAAGGTAACTTCAATCTGAGGAACACCTCTTCTTGCTGGCGGAATACCGTCCAGACGGAACTGTCCAAGAGATTTGTTATCTCTTGCAAACTGTCTTTCACCCTGTACAACGTTAATATCAACGGCTGTCTGGTTATCTGCTGCTGTAGAGAAAATCTGACTCTTCTTTGTAGGAATAGTTGTATTTCTCTCAATCAGTCTTGTTGCAATACCGCCCATGGTTTCAATGGACAGAGAAAGCGGAGTAACGTCCAGAAGAAGGATATCTCCGGCACCTGCATCACCTGCAAGCTTACCGCCCTGTACAGAAGCTCCGAGAGCTACACATTCATCAGGGTTCAAGCTCTTGCTTGGTTCTTTTCCTGTCAGCTGTTTTACTTTATCCTGTACAGCCGGGATACGGGTAGAACCACCTACTAACAATACCTGACCTAATTCAGAAGCAGAAAGTCCTGCATCAGATAAAGCGCGTTTTACCGGCTCTGCTGTTCTCTCTACCAGGTCATGTGTCAGTTCATCGAATTTTGCTCTTGTCAGGTTCATATCAAAGTGCAACGGTCCATTTGCATTCATGCTGATAAATGGAAGGTTGATGTTTGTAGTTGTTGCAGAAGAAAGCTCTTTTTTCGCTTTTTCAGCAGCTTCTTTAATACGCTGCATAGCCATTTTATCTGCGGATAAATCTACACCTTCATTTTTCTTGAACTCAGCAATCATGTAATCTGCAACTTTCTGGTCAAAGTCATCACCACCCAGACGGTTGTCGCCTGCTGTAGATAATACTTCGATAACCCCGTCACCGATTTCAATAATGGAAACATCGAAAGTACCGCCACCTAAGTCGTATACCATGATTTTCTGTTCCTGTTCGTTGTCAAGACCGTATGCCAGAGCTGCTGCTGTAGGCTCATTGATAATACGTTTTACATCAAGACCTGCAATTTTACCGGCATCTTTTGTTGCCTGACGCTGAGCATCGTTGAAGTAAGCAGGTACTGTAATAACCGCTTCTGTTACTTTTTCACCCAGGTAATTTTCCGCATCTGTTTTCAGCTTCTGAAGAATCATTGCAGAAATTTCCTGAGGAGAATATTTTTTGTCATCAATAGAAACTCTGTAATCTGTTCCCATATGTCTTTTAATAGAAGAAATTGTTTTGTCTGCATTTGTTACAGCCTGACGTTTTGCAGGTTCACCGACAAGTCTTTCTCCTGATTTTGTAAATGCTACTACGGAAGGTGTTGTTCTTGCGCCCTCTGCATTGGCGATAACTACCGGCTGTCCGCCTTCCATAACTCCTACACAACTGTTTGTAGTACCTAAGTCAATACCTATAATCTTTCCCATGATAAATTCCTCCTGAATTTTTTTCTATAATGGATTGTCTGTAATCTATAAGATAAAATCTTCCAGGATTGCTCCTGTGAGATGAATATCGCCTACTTTTTATAGTGTTTTCCACTGTTCCGGTATCAGTTTGCAACCTTTACCATGCTGTGTCGAATAACAGAATCCTTATACATATAGCCTTTCTGGAACTCTTCCACAACCACATTTTCGCCTGCTTCCTCATCTTCCACATGCATCACTGCATTGTGGAAATCCGGATTAAACTCCTGACCCACTGCTTCAATGGCTTTTACACCCATTTCATCAAAAGCGGTCATCAACTGCTTATAAATCTTGAGCATTCCTTCTGCAAAAGGTGTTACCTGTTCTTCTTCAGATACAGTTGCCAGTCCTCTTTCAAAGTTATCCACAACCGGAAGGATTTTCTCTACAATTTCCTTTGCTCCTACCTGATACATGGCAGATTTTTCTTTTTCTGTACGTTTACGAAAATTATCAAATTCTGCCATCTGGCGTTTTACCATATCTGTAAGCTCTTCTATTTTTTCATCTTTTTTATCTTTTTTCTTTTTTCCGAAAAGTCCTTTCTTTTCGTCTGTCTTTTCTTCCGCTTCTTCAGCGGAAGCTTCCTGTTCTTCTTTGGAAACAGCTTCTTCTGCCAGTTTTACATCATCTTCTTCCAGAATTTCTTCTGTTTCCTTATTAGAAATGGTTTCCTCTTCCATGGTGTTATACTCCTTTTTTTCTTCTGACACGAATCTCATACCGCCTTTCTATGTTTTCTTAAATATATTATCCAACTGATTCTTTAAAGTTTTCAGATTGTCTACTACATTCTCATAATCCATTCTCTTTGGTCCTATGATCCCGATTGTACCCTGCATACCCTCTCCCAAATCATAGGTTGCAGTCACGACACTGCAGTCCTTCATAGTTTTTACCGGGCTTTCATTTCCAATATAAACCTGAATTCCTGTTTTTTCTTTTCCGTCTTCGGGTTCTGCCGTATCTTTTACAAATTCCACCAGTGCCTGTTTTTCTTCAAAAGCGGAAATCAGCTCACTTGCCTTTGAGGTATCTGCCAGCTCAGGATATTTGAATATATTGGTTGCCCCGCTGGTATAAATTTCCATTTCTTCTTCATCCGGGGCAATCGCCTGTGCAACAGCATCAATCACACTGCCGATGACCGCACTGTGAATGCCGGCCTGCTCTTTCAGTCTGGAAATCATTGCCAGATTAATTTCCTCAATAGAAAGTCCATTTAACTGTGTATTCAGCAGAAGGTTTAATTTGAGTACGGTTTCATCGTCCATTGGCTCTTTTAAATCAATAATATGATTCTTTACCAGATTTCCTTCTACTACTACAACTGCCAGCAGTTGGTTTTCGCTGACTCTGGAAAGCTGCAGAAATTTCAGCTTATTTCGATGATAAGTAGGACCTGTAATCATGGTCGCATAGTTGGTATTTGATGCCAGCACTTTTACAACCTGCTTTAATACCTTTTCCATTTTGTCAGTCTTCTCAATCATCAGCTCTTTAATTTCTGCTGTTTCTTTTTCTTTTTCCTTCATAAGTTCATCAACATAAAGACGATAACCCATGTCCGAAGGAATCCGTCCTGCTGAAGTATAGGGCTGAACAATGTAACCCAGCTCCTCCAAATCTGACATCTCATTCCGTATTGTCGCGGAGCTAAGATTCAAATCTGTGTACTTGGAAATGGTTCTGGAACCAACTGGTTCACCGGTTTCCAAATAAGTCTGGATAATAGCTTTTAAAATTTTCCGTTTTCTCTCGTCCAGTTCACTTATGACTTCCATCTTTCGCTCCTTTCTCGTTATTGTTAGCACTCGTTTAAGTGGAGTGCTAATATCTATGTTTTTAAGATAGCACCAGAGTTTTTATTTGTCAAGGGATTTATAATTATTTTAGAATTTTGGTGAAAAGATTCTTATTTCTCCAATTCCTCCAGGTTCTTCTTAAGTTCTATCATTTTATCACGAAGCTGCGCTGCCATTTCAAAATTCAGGTCTGCGGCAGCTGTCTGCATCTGCTTCTGCACCTGTCCAATCAACTTCTCCAGTTCCTTTTTGCTCATGGACTCCGGATCCTTCATCAGCTTATCCTCTGTTTCTGCCACTGCCTTTGAAATACTGATAAGATCCCGAACTGCCTTTTTAATGGTTTTTGGTGTAATTCCATGCTCCCGGTTATATTGTTCCTGAAGCGCCCGGCGGCGCATGGTTTCATCAATAGCAAGACGCATGGAATCTGTCATAACGTCTGCGTACATAATAACCCGTCCCTCTGCGTTACGGGCGGCACGTCCTATGGTCTGAATCAAAGAAACCTCTGAACGCAAAAAGCCTTCCTTATCTGCATCTAAAATCGCTACCAGGGTAATTTCCGGTATATCCAGCCCCTCTCTCAAAAGGTTGATTCCCACCAGTACATCAAAGACATTCAGACGCATATCCCGAATAATCTGAGTTCTCTCCAGCGTATCAATATCTGAATGCAGATATTTCACCCGGATTCCCAAATCCTTCATATATTCCGTTAAATCCTCTGCCATACGCTTTGTCAACGTGGTAATGAGAATCTTATTGCCTTTTTCTACCTCTTTATGCACCTCTCCGATTAAATCATCAATCTGCCCCTCCACAGGACGCACTTCTACCTTCGGATCTAACAGCCCTGTTGGACGGATAATCTGCTCTGCACGAAGAAGTTCATGGTTTTCCTCATATTCCCCCGGTGTGGCGGATACAAAAAGAATCTGATCAATCTTATCCTCAAATTCTTCAAAATTTAAAGGACGGTTGTCCTTTGCCGATGGCAGACGAAAACCGTAATCTACCAACGTCTGCTTTCTGGACTGGTCACCTGCGTACATACCCCGTATCTGAGGTATGGTTTTGTGGGACTCATCGATAATAATCAGAAAATCATCTCCGAAATAATCTATCAGAGTAAAAGGAGGCTGCCCCGGCTTCAACCCGGACAAATGGCGGGAATAATTTTCCACACCGGAACAAAATCCGGTTTCTTTTAACATTTCAATATCAAAATTGGTTCTTTCTGAAATTCTCTGGGCTTCTAAAAGCTTGTCTTCACTTTTAAAATAATCTACCCTTTCCTTTAATTCTTCCTCAATTGCATCAGCTGCTTTCCTGATTTTTTCTATGGGTACGACATAATGCGACGCAGGAAAAATTCCAATGTGATTTAAAGAGCGTTTGATTTCTCCGGTTAAGGTATCAATTTCTGTAATGCGGTCAATTTCGTCACCGAAAAACTCCACCCTCACTGCCGTATCGCTGTAATCTGCCGGGAAAATTTCCAACACATCACCTCTCACACGAAAGGTTCCTCTGTGAAAGTCCATTTCATTTCTATCATACTGAATATCAATAAGCTGACGAATCACCTCATCCCTGTCTTTTTCCATACCCGGACGCAGAGAGATAATCATGTTCTGATAATCGTCAGGACTTCCGATTCCATAGATGCAGGAAACACTGGAAACAATGATGACATCTTTGCGCTCACTTAGTGATGAGGTGGCGGAAAGACGGAGTTTGTCGATTTCATCATTGACAGCAGAATCCTTTGCAATATAGGTGTCCGAGGAAGGGACATAGGCTTCGGGCTGGTAGTAGTCGTAATAGGATACAAAGTACTCAACCGCATTATTCGGGAAGAATTCTTTGAATTCTCCGTAGAGCTGGGCAGCTAAAGTTTTATTGTGCGCTATGATAAGCGTCGGTTTATTCAGTTTGGCAATAACGTTTGCCATGGTAAAAGTCTTCCCTGAACCGGTGACTCCCAGGAGAGTTTCGCACTGATTTCCTTCTTTAAAGCCCTTAACAAGCTGCTCGATGGCTTGGGGCTGGTCGCCGGTTGGAGCGTATTCTGATACTAATTCAAAGTGATCCATATAATTCTCCTTTGTTCAATTATTCCTCATTTATTCCAAATTTTTATCTTCTAGCGATATTTGTAGTTCTTCTTTACTAGGAAGTACTGTTTCATATTTACTGGCAAATATCTGATTATTATCTTTAGGTAATGTCATTTCTACAATAGCATCTTTCTTATCTTTGCAGATAATAATACCTATTGTTGAATTTTCATCGTCCAATTTAACTTTTCGATCATAATAATTTACATACATCTGCATCTGTCCTATATCTTGGTGCTTTAACTGACCAATTTTCAAATCAAACAATACAAAACAACGCAGTAA